>Ga0081474_108045_pt1 | contig 86551 bp, 91 predicted proteins | sample OneHunmetagenome_2_FD_70978 | JGI IMG/M metagenome (GOLD analysis project Ga0081474, IMG submission 70978) | Ferrous microbial mat communities from One Hundred Spring Plain, Yellowstone National Park, USA v2 (version 2) | ecosystem: Environmental > Aquatic > Non-marine Saline and Alkaline >... | reverse complement strand
GTTTGATAGACGTATTCGTAATTAGGTATGAAAAACTGGATGATTTCATAAGTTACATTAATGTATTAAGAGATGAAGTTACATGGCTTCATTCAATGGACATCCTAATATTAGCATTAGCACTCGTTGATGAGGAGTGCCATGGACTTGTAACCCTTGACTCTAAAATAACTGAGTCTAGAAAGATCAAGGAGATCTTCCGTAAGGCAAAAAAGAACTTATATAATGAGGAATTGAAAAGATACTAAACATTTAAATACACAGGAATGAGTCATTGACCAATCCTTAAATCCAGTTAATACATCAGTTCCGTTGCTTACTTAGAGTTTTTTCGGCATGCCAACCCTCATTGATTAGATAGGGAATATGGGGCATTAAAGGCATCAGCAAGGAAGACACCGCTGTAGTTGCTATTTATGGATTAGCCAGGATGTGCCCAGGAGCATTGCACACTCTAGAGGGTAGAGCGTTATTATTAGTCCTGGAGACTGGTTGTGCTTCAGAGCGTCATTAGCTGGTTGATTATCCTGCATGCATCTTAGTGTATGGGTAATGATGGATTAATGGCCTTAATGTGGCATTGAAATTAGCCTTCTTCATAAGTGACTTGGCCTTGAGTCATCCTTGGTTAAGCGTTTAGCCCTGCCTAGCATTCTTACTAACCATATGATTGCTAGAGCTGTTGTGGTAGTTCCCATTTAGTTTTAGTATTAGAATTAGTCCGTCTGTTGCCCGTATGCTCCAAATATGAATAATCTACATGCTCATCATGTGCCTTAGTACGGCTATACCAGCCATGAGAGTGGCTGCCATATCCGAGAGAAGTAAGGTGGCTAGTGCGATAATGACGCCTCGGAGGCAATCCAATAATCAGCTTTAACATCAACTGCACAAGCAATGTCAACAACTGTAACTATTAATAGGTGCCAGCAATTACTGAGACATCAAACTTAAGGCTAAGAATATATAAGGAAGAATAAGGTAAAGTACCATGAGTATCGTATCAGATTATTAACAATAATCATCTAAAGAAACTTTTCAATATTGTTCTAGTATTATTGTGACTATTTTGTCTAGCTACTTTACCATCATACTGTTTTTATTATCATTACATGAATTAGTACCTTCTCTTAAACTTCTTTATTATGAATTAAGATTAAGATTTAAAACTTCTGGTATTATGCTGAAAATAATGCCGCATTGTCCTGATCATAGATACATTACGGAGCTTGCCATTGAGAAGTTATGTAAGGAGTTAAGGAATTTTAATGATCTTTGCCTGTTACTGGGTGAGGGTAATAAAGAGGTTCTTATTCAACATGTTTGTGAGCCAGATAGTGAAGGAAAGAAGGATATGGTCATTGAACTTAAGGAGTACTGCATTTGTGGTCATAAGAAGGTGGATGTAGAAAAGTGCCTAGACTATATGCAACGGAGAGTGGAACTCAAGAAGAGGCTCAAACATGCTGATTATCATGAGGAGAGGAAGAGAATACAGCGGGAGCTCAGTAAGATTCCAAAATGTGAAAAGAGATATGATAAGGAAGGGCCATATTTTGTGAAACATCATGGTGGTGTTAATGTTAATCTGTGGTGGTACTACACTTACACAGCCGCTAGAGAGTGCCTTAGGGGCGAGTTTAATGAATGTATGGCTAGGTTAGCAAGGGCTCTGCACTATGCTCAAGATGGACCCCTTGCTAGGCATCTAGTTGTTGAGGGTGCCTTGGATAGGTATAAGTTCAAGTTGGAGGATGATATACATGATATTAATGAGGCAGCATTGTCAAGTGTGATAAGGAAGGATCTTGAAACCCTCAACATTATGGAACTCGTTCAAAGCGGAGCTGATACTGCCGTTAATGAAGAGCCGTTTAAGTACAATAGGTCCATCATGAGAGCAGAAGAGATACTCATCAATGCCTTAAAAAACATGATTAAGTTAACAGCGTATACATTAGTGAAATTCAACGAATTAATTAGGTACGCAAGGATTAATAAAAGTAGGATCATTAGGCTTGACAGACTACATAAGCTACTTATGGGCCTTGGGCTTGCTGATGTAGCCTCCACAGTCTCTGTACCAGTATTCATGCACAACTTAATCACCCCAACTTGGATTGCTTGGCTTATTGTCACCGGAGGTGTACTCATTATGGCATCACAATTAATACGTGAAAAACTTGAACCAGCATTACTCCTCCTGAAGGATAACGGCAGATATGAGAGGTACATAAAGCGAATACTCAAGTCCAGAAAGAGGAGAGGAGTTAGATTAATAACAAGGGAATACAAACCATTTAGATGACTGGCTCTGTTGCAAACACTGAAGATTAATCAATAACTATATTTAAATATTAGTATAAAAATTGCAGTAAGCTCCGTTAATAATCCTAACAATTAAAGAAATTTGCAGCACATGCTTAATCGTGGCTTCGGACTTTACTAACTTATTAAGATTCATCGTAACATGTATAATTATGCTGAGGTATTCTGGGGAATATTGTTAATGCTTTGTAGGGCAGGGTACCATTTGGCGAGTTTAGGATACTTGTCAAGCATTACTGAAGCCCTAAGCATGAGGAGTTTAGGTGGTGGTATTTGAAGCATGTGTTTAGCCTGGTTAATCAGTTCTTAATTAGCTCTGCGTTTATGCTTACTGTGGCGTCTTGTTGGTTGTTATTGTAAATGACTATGTAGTACCTAGTGTTTGGGGTTAGTACCACGTTGAAGTTGAAGGTTGCACCTGTTGAACCATATATAACATAGTTACTGGTTAAGGTGTTGCAGTCCATACCTGCGAGATTCCTAAATGGCCCAAAGACGTAAAGCGTGACCAACATGTTCGATGTTGCCACAATGCTCAGCGACCAATTACCGCTTTGACTCTGAGGAACATTAATAACCATGCACTCATTAGTGTAGGCATTTAGGCTAAGTGAACCACTGTACACAGCAATCATAGATGTACTGGTAGTAGTGCTAGGTGTTATGTAGATCATCGTGGAAGTGGTTGGCAATCTACTAGTGCTATTTGATGCTATGGCGTATTGGTTTACTGGGGGTAAGGTGTAAATCGTGTACAGTACATTACTGTTGCCGCCGTTAGGTTGTGAGGAATGTAAAGCTGCATATATGATGAGTACGAAAAACGCCATTACAATGATGGCGCCTATAGCCTTACTACGTGATTTACGAGCCTGCGGCTTAACTGGTTCAGCGCGATACTTAGGCGTGGGTGTTTTTGGTCCAAGTATTAGTTTAACTGGTGGTTCGAGTCTTGCTATTGGTGACGTTGCTTCACTCTCTTTATCTTTGCTTATTTGAGTTACATTTGGGAATATTTTCACTAGAATGTCCTTAACCTCGCTGCTTAGTCCGTGTAGGTATGCTTTGCGTATCGAGTACCTGTCTATGCCCAGGTCCTCAAGCTCGGTGATCATTAGCTTGGTTATGTTGTCCTCAAGGTCTCTGCAGCCCCTCTCCTTACCCTCCCTTAGCATTGTGCCTATTATTGACCCAACCCTACTCACGATTTGCCAGTCCTCAAAACCTGATTTACCAATCCTCCTGAACTCCCTCTTAAACTCCTCAAGTTCAAAACAACCCCCAGGGAAGCAACTCTTAAACTCGCCACACGACCACTTAACACCAGTATTACCCCAAATGGCTCTACACATTGAGTAGCACCTATTGAGCTCAGGGGCATTATCACCATAATACCTAACACAATCCCTTATGCAATCAGCAAGCTCATCGGTAAACTGCCCCTCCGCAACCTCACCCTTAGCCTCACTTGCACTTGATTTAACAGTCACATTACTGTAATATTCCTCGCAATGCTTAGACAGATTATTAACACTCTTAACTAGCCCGGCACAGTAATTCTTAAACTTAACCATGGTCTCATAGTCTTTGATGCTCATTAGCTTACCTTGAAACATCGCCTCAATTACCCTACCAAACTGGTCAACACAAACCTCATAACACCTCGCCCTAGCAGATGAACCAGCAGCATAATAATCCTCACACCTACGCAAACAATCAATTAACCTAACATGGTAAGCCATAGTAAACCACCTTAACAGTCACAATCCGTATAACCAACATAACTGCAATACAAGGAAATACAACCATAATGTAATTTGCACCCAAGGGTGCTTATAAGCATTATACTGCTTAAGAATTTAAACCAAAACCATTTAATCACTATAATTTACACACCAGTTGCCATTCAGGCCACGGTTAATCGGTTAACAGCCAGCAGTTAAGAGGTATACGTGAGACACCTCTCTTTAGTTATACCTAGAACTAGTAAGGATACTTTGTTTAAGTATTATTGATGTGCTTTCGAAATATTTAAAAGTTAAGCAAAGAGTGATGGACATGAGCAGTCAGCCTAGCCCTAGTAGTGAACTTTTGAATTATATAAGGATGGCTAGGCGTGGCGTATTAATTATGCTCTATATTATCCCTGTTAATATCTTACTGCTTCTAATTTTCATTACCTTAGTAGCTCTTACAGAAAATCCGTTACTATCGTTATTATATTATCTCCTTGATGCAATAATAGTACTATTCATGGTTATTTACGGTGCACATCTGCAGCAGAGAGGTATTAGGGGTATTGGATGGTCTTACAATAACTCCACTTTGATTAAGGATACTGGGTCGTTATTTTGGTACTGGGTCATTTACGCAGTGATACCGTTATTTGGGTTAATATTCCTTGGGTTTAAAATGGCTGATATAGCTGAGGACCTCTATAACATGTTCAACATTAAGGAGTTTAATACGGCAATATCTAGGTGGGAATGGTCAGCATACTTAGCAATAGTGTTTGGTATAGGTTACATTATCGCAGTATTCGCAATGTACAATACGTATAAGGGCCTTGACAAGGCACTGAAATCGGTAACGCTGCAATAATTAACTAATTCCATTACCTTACGTGCTTTTAAACCCTAAGGCACATGTTAAACATGGCTCAACCTCAACAACCTCAGGAGGATCCACTGGCTTTATTTAAAGAGCAGTTGAGGAAGTTGGTGGAAGGGGCTAAGCCTATTCAGTGTCCTACTGGTGTGGTGTTCACTGTCTATGGTTCATTCTTCACTGCGCACTACCAATGTGATGAACTTGCTGATTTCATTGCCAGTGGTCTTCATCCGTCTACACGGGTGTCTATGCACATTGCCTGGAGGCTTTCATTAGGCATCCTCAGGCGTAGGCATGGGGAGGGTGCATTCACCCTAATCCCACCTGGCTTACTTTATGCACTTAATGAGAAGAGTGATGAAGCATCCTTTACCCTTGGCTTCGGTAGGCCGTTTAGCAGCGGCTTCACGCAATTCTTCACAGCATTCCCCCTCGTATTTGCCTTGCATGGGATTGAGAGGGATTGGTTCTACACCATTAACATGAAGGACATCTACACTTTTTACATCACCTTGAACATTAATGATAATGAGGACGTGTACTACTTCACATTCGGCTTAACCGATGACTTAGGGGATGAATCTAAAGCACCCTTGGCAAGTCTATTCCGTAAAGATAAAATTACTTCATACACTGGCTTAACCGAAACCAGGTTCATGAGTACTGACTTCGGCTTAAACCCAATTCACATTGAGCAGGAGATTACAGTCATATCACACTTCATAGCTGAGGCAATCTCCCACGGCAGGTTTTCATCATGGGTGCATAAGGACACATGCACAGGCAGAACACGCATTCAAGTCTACACCCCACTACAGGTTAAATAACAGACAACACAAATAACCCTAATAATAATGTACAATCAGATACTTCAAATTTATTTAATTTCAGATCACTTTCCTCTACATTTCACCGCACACCTTTGCAGTATCCTTAATCATTATACGAAGCATTAGCCTATTAGGGGCAGGGACATTAAGCAGTGCGTTAATTAGCCGTTACCTTACGTCGCATAGAGTAATGATAACCTAACATATGATGGATTGTTGAGCAGCATTAAGTGGCTCAATAATTCTAAGGTGCATATAAGGTAATGGCTTAGTGAATTACTTGAGTTATTATGTGTAGGGTCTTTGTTACCTTAAATTAGATTTTAAACCCTGGTTCACTACTTCATGTTTTATACTCATTAATAGATTGGAAAAAAGAATCTTTTCTGGTAGCCGGGCCCGGATTCGAACCGGGGTCAGTGGGTCCAGAGCCCACCATCCTTGGCCGCTAGACGACCCGGCTCAAAACATTAGGCAAACCAGAATTTAAAAACACTACCCAATGTAACCGATGACTACAGTTGAGTCTAACCACTGTGTACCTCATGGTTGTGACTCACAAAGTGGCTTTACCAGTATTCAGTAGCTCCGTAGAGGGGGTGATTACCAAGATCTCTAGGGTAAAAACCCACCCTTGCAAGGTGGGGAGTGGGGTCTGGATTGTCCCTAAGCCTTGTTGGCCTTTGCGTTCCTGTACCTGGATAGTATAGTGTTAACCAGTTTCTCAGCTGCCTCCTCAACCTCCCGTGGTGCCTTGGCCTCTTCTGGGTATTCCTTGCCTTCGTACTCGTCTGGTAGTTTTCTTGTTGCGTCTAGGCCTAGTTTGCTGCCTAGGCCTGGTGTTGGGGTTGATGGGTCCAGTTCCTCGGTTGGATAGTCTGGCATTACCACCACGTCCCTCTGTGGGTTTAGGTTTGAGGCTATGGCGTAGACAACCTCCCCCAAGTCCCTCACGTTGACGCCACTATCAACCACGACAACCACCTTGTTGTAGACTGGTAGCAGCCCCCATAGGGCCGTCATAACCCTCCTGGCTTGGCCTGGGTACCTCTTCCTGATTGAAACTATTGTCCAGTACCCCACCCCCTCCGGGGGCATGTGGATGTCTTCGATTTCGGGCATTAGCTGCCTTAGGAGGGGTTTCATGACTTCAACCCCGAATTTAATTATGTTCCCATCCTCAAGCACCGGTCTACCTGTTACGGTTACTGGGATTACTGGGTCCTCCCTTGAGTAGATTGCAGTCACCTTGACCACTGGGTATTCCTTGACTATTGAGTAGTAGCCCACGTGGTCCCCAAAGGGGCCCTCCTTAACGTACTCCCCCGTTAACCTACCCTCAATCACCAGTTCCGCGTTGGCTGGGTAGTTGAGGTTCACCGTGGAGCCCTTAACCAACTCAACCCCCTCACCCCTAACCACGCCTGTTAGAAGCAACTTATCCAGTGGGTGCGGTACGGGTACACCCGCCATTAGCATTGTGACTGGGTCTGGGCCGAAGACCACTGCTACCTCGGTTTCACCCTCCTCTGCGTATTGGGCACTCCTCCTCCACGGCATCCAGTGCATTATGAACCTATCCCTCCCAATGACCTGAAGCCTGTAGTAGCCGAAGTTAGTGACACCGCCACGCCTAATGATGGATACACCGAAGGTTAGGAACCTGCCGGGCTCAAGGGGCCACTGCCTAATGGCCGGTAACTTGCCTAGGTCAATCTCCCTCCACTCAACCTCCTTAACCGGAGCATTCCTAATTGTCCTTGGGAAGTACCTTGAGGCATCCCTCAACTCTCCGAGGGCCTTAACGGCATCGATGAGGCTTGTGGGTGGTTTAACGTTAAGTAGATCAACAACTCTCTCAGACGCCTTACTCGGCTCAACGCCGCCCAGGGCTAGGAGGACTCTCTCCCAGGTGCCGAATAGGTTACCCACGGCCGGTAATGTACCTTCCTTAGTCCTCTCAATAAGCAACGCCGGCCCACCCCTATACATCATGTTCCTTAGTAATGCAGGTAACTCCAAGTCAACGCTAACCGGCTCACTTAACCTAACCAACTCACCCCTCCCCTCCAATTCACCTAGGTAACCCCTCAGGTCCTTGAACACCATTAACGGTTAATCGGCTTGGCTTATTTAAGCCCGGCGCCGAGCTCAAGTTTTAAATGCGGTGGTCTGTGGCTTGGTGTGATGAGGATTAGCGATTTGAGGCCTTGGCTAGTTTCATTTAGCCCAACGACCCTGACCAGCGCCTTCTCCTCAGTTACCCTTGGCACAGCCCTGGCCTGGTACCTGAACGGAATCTTTAAGCCCATCATATACGTGATTACCCTATTAGCCATAATGCTTGCCCAGGCCGGGGTTAACCTGGTCCACGATTACGTGGACTACAGCACTGGGGTTGATGTGCTTTATAGGGCCAGTGGCTTCGCCCATAGGCCCAACCCCATAATTGACCTCGGTTTAAACCCACGTAGCGTTAGGCTGGTGGGCTACATCTTCATCTCCATAACAATAGCCGCTGGCGTCTACCTGGCCGTTGCGGTTGGCCTCCCAGTCCTAATACTGGGCTTGGCTGGGATCCTGATTGGCATTGGGTACAGTGAGGCGCCCCTTAAACTCCACTATAGGGGGCTTGGTGAAGCCTTCGCTGCATTGGCCATGGGCCCCTTGGTCACGTGGGGATCCTACATAGTGCAAACCAGCATATACCTAAACCCAGCACCATTGCTCATGGGTACGCCGAACGGCTTATTCACATTACTCATACTCCTAGGCTCCGGGGCCCTTGAACTGGATGCCTCGAGGAGGGTTGGTAAGTTAACCCTGGTCCTCCTGCTTGGCCTAAGGAGGGTTAGGTACCTGGTGTATGGGGTTATTGCCTCAATCTACGTGGCCCTGGTCTCCTCGGCGCTCCTCGGCTACATACCCTACGTATCCCTGGTCTCCCTAGTCCTAATACCGAGGACCCTTAGGTTAGCTGGGCCACTGTTGAGTGGGGATGAGGGGGAGGTTAGGAGGAGGTGGAGGGAGTTGAGGAAGCTTTGGGCTGGGCCCTTCAGCGTAAGGCTAGTTATACTTGCCATACTGGTCGCCTCAATGATACTGGCCAGGCTGATACCCTGGATCCCTTAAAAATAGGCGCCAGCGTAAAAACCCAGTGATGAGTGAGCTCCGTACTGCAACGTGATGAAGTTAAACCAACTGAACCACTTATTAACCTAAGCCAGCCCAGCCACCATGGACTGCGTGGAGGGTGTTAGGGGGTTGCTTAGGGGCCTTGTTAAGGATGCTTACCCAGGCGCATCACTGGTTGTTATGGCTAATGGGGAGGTTATAATGGATTTAACCGTCGGTTACGCCCAGCTGAAGCCAGTTGAGAGGGAGTTGAGGGGTGGCATGCTGTTTGACTTAGCATCACTAACGAAGGCCCTCTCAACCTCAATAATAGTGATGAGGCTCGTGGAGAGGGGGGTTATCCACCTCACCCAGAGGGTGAGTGACGTAATCCCCGAGTTCTCAACCACAAACGCAGGCTTCAGTGAGGTTAAGGATAAGGTTAGGGTTTGGATGCTCCTCTCACACACCTCAGGACTGCCGGCCTGGCTACCCCTCTACAAGTCCGCGTCCAGTAGGGATGATGTTATTAGGCAGGCCTTAACGGCGTTCCCAGTTTACGAACCAGGCTCAAGGGTCGTCTACAGTGACTTAAACTACATAGTGTTAACGGCATTGGTGGAGAAACTAACGGGCCAGCGCATAGACTCGGTATTCAATGAAATGATTGCCGAACCCCTCAGCCTAGAGAGGACGCTCTACAACCCGTTAACGAGGTTCAGTAGGGATGATGTAGTGGCCACGGAGTACGTTAATGAGGCTAACGACGCCTTGGTGGGTATAGTCCACGATGAGAACGCCAGGGCTATGGGAGGTGTCTCTGGGCATGCAGGGTTATTTGCAACGGCCGAGGAGGCGGCTGGGATAGGGAACGCCCTCCTCGAGTCATATAGGGATGGGGTATTCCTATCGAGGCCGAGTGTCAGGTCAATGTGGATTCCCTGGGCCTGCGGTGAATCATGCTACGGGTTAGGGTGGCAGGTTTACAGGAGGGGTGTCACAACCAGTGGTGGGGATTTACTAACTGATGGTAAGGCCTTTGGGCACACCGGCTTCACAGGCACTTCAATTTGGATAGACACGGAACTCAACCTAGTCATAACGCTGTTCACGAATAGGGTTCACCCAACTAGGGATAATAGGAGGATTGACTATGCAAGGCCGGTTATACACAATGCCGTAGTGTCGTGTGCCGACAAGTTGATTTACCGTTAAAGGACCGTCGATAAAACCTGTTTAGTACAGTTTTTAAATAGGTTAAAGACTAACTACTCCTCCTCAAACTCCTCCTGCGTCGACTCCCCAGGCTGGGCCTCCTCCTGGCTTGTGGAGGCTGCTTGAGTTGACTCACCTACTCCCGTGGCTAGTTCAGCCACGGCGAAGGATGGGCCAACCCTCGTTATCTTAACCTTAACTTTATCGCCTGGCTTAGTGTTTGGCACGAAGATGATGAAGCCCCTTATCTTAGCGACTCCATCACCTCTCTTAGAAACCTCCGTCACCTCAACGTCAACGACGTCACCCACCTTAACCGGCTTTGGACCACGGCCCCTTCGCCTGGGCCTTCCCCTATACGTTCCGGATCCTGTTGACGTTCGTATCGCCAGCTAGGCAGCCGCTAATCCCTTTAATAAACATTTCGTTGGTATATTGACCCAGCCTTAACCTAACCGTGGATCATCTTTATTATCTTCCTGTACTTTAAGTATAGGGAGTAGTCTATGTAGACCTTATCCTCAAGCATCTCACTCACCGTCCTGGCTAACTTAACCTTACTAGGCAGTAGGTCGGTGGTCTCTATGTAGAAGGCGTTTGAGCCAGCCCCACTGCCGAAGGTCACGACGAGTATCTTGGACCCCGGCTTAGCCTCCTCAAGGACCTTGGCTAGGCCCAGTAGGGCTGAGGCGTTGTAGGTGTTCCCAATTAAATCAACGACTATACCCGGTTTAACCTTCTCCAGTGGGAACCCAAGCATCTGGGCTACCCTAACTGGGAACCTGGCGTTGGGTTGGTGGAAGATTGCGTAGTCGAAGTCATTGGGCTTCATACCAAGCTCCTCCATTAACCCCTTGGCGGCGCCTATTATGTGCCTAAAGTAGGCTGGCTCCCCAGTGAAGCCCTCCCCATGGACAGGGTAGGGTGAGCCATCCCTCCTCCAGAAGTCGGGTGTGTCCGAGGCGAATGGGTAAGTGTGCTTTATCTCAGCCACTAGGTTAGTTGAGCCTATGATGTACGCCACGGCCCCAGTGCCAACCGTATACTCAAGGTGCTCACCTGGTTCGCCCTGTGATGAGTCGGTGCCCACCGCTATGCCGTACTTTATCAGGCCTGACTTAACAAGCCCCATTAGGTTAACTATGGCGTCCGAGCCAGCCTTACAGGCGAACTCCATGTCAACGGAGTAGACTTGTCTCTTAAGGTTAAGGGCATCTATTAATATTGATGATATTGGCTTAACGGCGTAGGGCTTAGACTCAGTACCAGCAAACACGGCCCCAACCTCACTGGGCGCTATACCAGCCCTGGTTAAGGCATCCCTAGACGCCTCAACAGCCATGGTGACCGGGTCCTCGTCGATGTAGCCCACGGCCTTCTCCTCAACTAGGTACATGTCCCTTATCCTAAGCGCATCGTCACCCCAGGCCTCGGCTATCTCACGGGTCTTAATCCTGTACCTGGGTATGTAGGCACCCCAGCCAACTATGCCCACCGCCATTACCAACACCCCTTAACTGGCCTTAACTTGAAGCCGTAATAAATTATGCCGTAGTCGCTGTCCTCCTTAACCCTCCTAAACACAACCTCAACCTCAGCCCCCTCACTGAGCTTATCTGGGTTGGGGCAGTCCACAAGTTGCCCAAACACCCTGACTCCCCCAAGGTCAGCTATGCCGAAGGCGAGCGGCCTCTGCTTCTCGAAGTCAGACGTAACGCTCCTAAGCACCGTGTACTCTATTAACTTACCCCTCCTCGGTAGTTCATACTCGTCGAATTCCCTTGACCCACATTCACACACCGCCCTGGGTGGGAAGTAAACCCTGCCGCACTTCCTACATTTAACGGCGGTTAACCTGTAGTACTGGGGTATCTTCCTCCAGTACTTGGGTACCGACAGGTTCTGGTCAACCATATTACTTCACCACCCTCAGCGTGAACACCACGCTTTCCTGATCCACGCCAACCATATCCTCCACCATTGCCGATTCAGCGTTTAAACCGTTGAATGGTTTATCACCCCTAAGCTGCATAACCACGCCTACCATTTGGTAAACCCCTGATGCACCCATTGAGTTGCCCACGGCCTTCAACCCACCATCAAGGTTAACCATAACCCTGCCACCCTGGTCGAAGTAACCCTCGTTAAGTAGCCTAAGGGCGCTCCCCCTCTTACATAGGCCAAGTGCCTCAAGGGCCAGTACACCGAATATGCTGTACGTGTCGTGCACGCTAACTACACCGTTGAAGCCTTCCAATGGCCCCACTGCCTTAGCGGCCTCCACCACTGATGACAAGACAGTGTAGTCGTTCCTTGAGGCGAAGTAGGAGTTTGAAGCCCCAAAGCCATAGTTAACTACGCCGATGGCTAAGTCATTGGGGTTTGGCTTGCTGCATAGGACCAGCGCCGCGGCGCCGTCCACGAAGGGGGAGACGTCGTAGAGCCTTAGGGGGTCGGCCACAAGCTCGGAGTCTAGGACGTCCTTAAGCTTGGCGGCCCTCTTAAAGTATGCGTACGGGTTCTTGGCACCCCTCTCATGCATCTTAATGGCCCATGTCGCCAGGTCCTCGTACTTGTACTCGTAGCTCCTCATGTACTGCTTAGCCATTATTGCCGCTAAGGCTACTGGCGTGGCCCCGAAGTAGGCCTCGTAGTCAGAGTCGAGGAGGTATGAGGCGTACTTGTTCTGCTTAAGTGAAATGACCTCATGTGGCTTATCGACACCAACCACTAGCATGCACCCGTTTCCCGCTGATGCGAGGTGGTTTAGGGCTGTCATGATTGCGAAGCCGCCTGACCCATCACCATTCTCAATCCTTATTGATGGGATATTCCTGAGCCCAGCGTAGTCCCTCAGCACGTTTCCTATGGCCAACTGCTCCCCGGTTAACTCAGATAGGGCTGAGGCCACGTAAATCGCCTTAATGTCCGGGTTACCAGCGGCCTCAAGGGCCTTTAGGGCCACTTCAGCGAAGAGCTCCCTGTAACCCTTATCGTAATACCTGCCTGGGGGAGTGATGGCGAATCCATTTATGTAGCCTAATGCCGAATTACGCATCGACTCACCCCACACCTGAAGCTTAATAAATATTGCACACCAGCGCCCAGCGTGATGGTTTTAACCCCACACCCCGGGGTGATGCCATGGCCAGCATGCTTAGGTTCATGATTGGGAGGAGCCTGGTCCTCGGTGACGCCGAGCCAGCCCTAATGGCCCCATCAATATACGTGGCTGAGGAGGTTAGCAATGCTAAGGTTAAGAACGCCGTGCTTGAGGTGGGCGGTGACGTTATACTGTCAAGTTACGTTAAGCTCCCGGTTAGGGATAAGTCAATTGATTCAGGCATACTCAACCTAGCGGGCGGCCTCGGCGATATAGTTGCGATAATGCGTGAGTTGATTAGGGTTAGTAGGTTAACTGTGGTTATTGCGGGTTGGCAGCCTGATAAGGGGTGGTCAACGACGCCCATGTTCACCAGCGAGTTGAGTGTCATTAGGAATAAGGTTAGGGCTGTGGCGTCCGCATTCCCACATGATGAGTTGGAGTTGAGCGATAAGTACATCTACGTGCTTTACCTTAACACTCAGGGTAATGCTAGTGGTTATTGAGCGTTGAAGCCAATTCACTGGACATGCCTATTATCCTCCTTATTATGCTAGACGTGCTGCATAGGCTACAGTTAACGAGCCTACTCATCCTAACCACCTCAGCGTCAACACCCCTACTCCTAAGGGCCCTCCTAACCTCCTCCTCACTGAAGGGTTGGTTTGGGCCGAGCAGCACCAGGTCGGGCTTCTCCTCCTCCACGACCCTAAACATGTCGTCTGGGTAACCCACCCTGGCCTTTGTGACGTACTCTATGGCGCCCAGCACCTTAACCCTCTGCTCAGCCGGTATAATGGGCTCCCTACCCTTAACCCTCCTAACACCCTCATCAGTGGACACCACGGCGACCACCCTACCGAGGCTCCACGCATACCTTAGGTACTCTATGTGGCCTGGGTGGATTATGTCGAAGGTGCCTGCCACGAAGACCTTTCTCTCGGCTGACTTAGCTAAATCACTGGGCTTCATCCACCTAATGTCCCTCAGCTTCAGTACCCTTAAGGCGTCCAGCAACCCCTCGGCGTAGGATATGGTAGCCAGGGCAGTCTCATAGTCACCCACCTTGAGGTAGTGCTTAGTGTCCTTCAGGTAAGCCTCAGCCAACTCCACAACCTCCCTAACATCCCCACCCAAACCCTGCCCTCTCAATTGCTCAAGGGCCTGCTCAACATTCCTAACATACACCATAACCCTACCAGCCAAATCAGTCATCAGCAGCCTAATGAACTATAGGTTAAAAATACTTACGATAAGTGAAACACCACAGCAACCCTAGGATTCTAGTGTATTATAAGTAGCAAGCATCCTACATCTGATACTGGTTGAATGAACAATCCCTGCTACACCTAATTTACTGGTCAATAGACTTAACATCCTTAAACCCTATACCCACTAGCAATTACAGGATAAATAACCTAATAGCAACTACATGCATTTTAACTGTTTAAATCGCATGTTTCATGCATTTTTATCATTTGATTCGTGCTTCTTTGTGTTCATCTGCTTCATCGTTACTTTTGCATGTTTCATGCATTCTCTTCATTTTGCATTGGATTTAAAACCATTGGAACACTATTTCAATTCCTTCATTATCTTTCAATTGGAACAACCATTCAATCCCCTCATCAAAACCATCGGAACAAGAATGAGTCATAGAATGAGCCTCAGAACCCTGTTCCAATGATCACCATTTAAAATAAACCACAAAACTTAAAAACCCAAATAAAGCCAAAACAACCAGGGAAAATCTCAAAAGAGAATTGAAGGTACATCACTTTACTATGCAGGCTACTACAGTAGCACGTACACTTACGAAGATCTCAAAAGAGAATTAAAAGCTCAAAAAGGCAGCTAAGGAGGCGGTTTAGGTCATCCTTTCAATGAGGATCTCGAAGGGGAATTGAAGGTTTGAGTAGTAGGGCTACGACGTGTTCGCAGGGCTTAACCTGCCTCTTGCATTTGCTGCAGCTCCAGGTACCGTTCCTTAAGTCAACCTCAACCCTGGCCCCGTTGACGTAGCCCCTGATTATTGAGCCCTCCATGGATTCGCCGGTGACCTTATCCAGCAGTAGCTTAGCCCTCTCAATTGTTAGTCTGGGTATTGTTAACCCCATTATTTTGCTTAACTTGGCCTCGTAGTCACTATCCTTAACCCCCCAGTACTTGTCGAGGTTAATGTCACCTCCACCGTACTCAAGCACCCTATTCCTAAGCCTAACCACTATGGGCACCTGCCCACCAACCATGGGCCCCATCATCAGTGACTCACCCACGTTAAGCGATGCCAGTATCCTATCCAGGTTGCTGTTCATCAACTCACCAGCCTCAAGTAAAGCCTCCCTATCCTTGGGGTTAACAATCTTAAGCAGTGCGTAGTTCTGGACTTGGCTAAGTATGTCTGGATCTATCTTAGATGGCCTCTGGGTTATTAGGATTAGGAATACGCCGAACTTCCTACCCTCCATGGCTATCCTGGAGAGCACACTATACGTCAACGTCCTCCTACCGTTACCTGGGGCAAACCTATGCGCCTCCTCAACAACAATGACGACTGGGTAGGGGTACTTGGGGCCAGGTAGCCTCCTAACGTAGTTTATCCTAGCCTTAAGCACCCTGTTTAGTATGCTGTAGGCCACGTGGTCCTGGACTGAGTCATCGAGCCCAGCCAGGTTTACTATTGATGCGTGCCTAGCCTTAAGGAGTTTAAGCAGTGGCGTGTTTAATGGGGCGTAGACCCTAAGCCTCCTAAGCCTCCTAACATACCTCTTAGCGGCCAGGGCTGCATGGCGGCCTTGGGATTGGGAGGCTAGCTCGTTTAGGTCAGAGAGCGCTGACTTAAGTTTATCGAAGTACCTGTTCCCGCTTAGGTCGCTGGTTGGGTACTTGGTTCCAAACAGCTTTTGAAGCATCGCCACCTGTACAGTGTGCCCAGAGGCCACTTGGGAGAGTAGCCTCTCCATGTTCCTCAAGGTGGCTAGCTTAGGGTCCCCATAGGCCTTGGCGGCCAGTTTAACGCAGGTGTGGGCTAGCGTGAAGGCCTCCCTAACCCTAACGGCCTTATCATCAATACCGGATACCGAGGCCACGTGGTCAGGGTCAGCAGCCATTAAGCCAACCCTATACATGAAGTCGCCCATGTGTTGCTTGGAAAGCCTAAACACCGTTATGCCTGCACCACCCAGCTTATCAATGGACTCCTTAGCCTTAACGTACTCGCCGTGTGGATCCAGGATTAGGACCGTAGCCCCCAGTTTGAGCAACTCCTCAATTATCAATACGCTGAGCCAGGTCTTACCGTTGCCGGTTGCCCCTATTATAGCCATATGCCTATTAATGGCCCTCTCGTTTAGGCATACCTTAACGTCCTGCAGGCTGGATAAGTAACCAATGCATAACCTACCCCTCAACCCCAGGTAGGACCTGACCAGGTCTGGGCTAGCCCTATAGACTGGGGTTGATACTGGGGGTGGTGCCTCGGGTAGCCTCAACACATCCCCAGCCTTCTTACCGATGACAAGTAGCTTAATTAGGATAGTCTCCACGGGCTTAATACCATCATTAAACACCACCGGGGCCAGTGAGTCGCTGACCCTGTACAACTCACGGCTTATGTCAACGACCTGGGCCAGTATCCTCGAATCCCCTTGGTCGTAGTAAACGTAGTCGAAGAGCCTTATTTCATCGGCATACCTTGGGTTAGCTATCATCGTTAACTCATCCACGCCGTTATTGCCAATCACGTAGCCAATAGGCTCCATTCGAATGAAACAGCCTTAAAGGTGTTATTAAGCATTGTTAGTAAGTAATGTTAAGAATTCCCTATAAGTTTAATACCTTTAGGTATCGGGTTTACGGGATATAACACTAATACTTTAAGCCAACACAGAAGGTTGAAATAACCCAAAGCATGGTTATGCCATGCCTGACTTATTCATGGACCTGCTCATTAGGGAATTGAACTCCATATTAAGTGAGATGAAGAGTGCTGAGGGTAGGTTAAACGGCCTTGAGGGGGTTATTGACGGGCTCTGGATCAGCATTAACCCCAGTGGCTCCTTTAGGAATGCCGTCGCCGTTGACGGTGGGTTACAGGAGGTTAAGTTGGCTAACGGCCACCTGCTCAGTATGGCTAGGGCCATAGCCGTGAACAACATGGGCATGGAACCCATTAGGGTGGTTAAGGTTGCACTATTCCCAGAGTCGTCACCAGGCGGTATCCTGACAATGAGCACGCTTGAAGTTAAGGCAGCCCTAGAGGCCATTAACAAGTACGGTGGGTTAAGGTACGTACTCATGGATGGTTCCCTCTTCGTCAAGCTACTTGAGGCTCTACGCGTCCTACTGCTGGGTAGGAGTATTGGGGAGGTTTACGCAATACCCGAGGCCGTTGAATTCCTAAACATAACCTCAAGCCTACTCACCGAGGCCTCAAGGAGGGGTGTTAGGTTAATCTTCGTTAGCAAGGACACTAACCTGAGGGTGTATAAGGAGTACGCTATACTGCGTGAATTAGCCAAGAGTAGTGTTAGTCAGGTTAGTGAATTAGCCAGTGAGGGCTTGAACTACTACTCCGTTACCTGGTCCAGGAGGCTGAGGCTACGCTTCTTCAACCTAATGAGGAGGCTGAGCGGTACTAGGGAGGCATCGTTAATGGGCCTACTCCTCAACCAATCAGTAAGCGACATAACGCTCCTAGCATCGTCAACTAGGAGGGTGGGGATTAGCCATGGGATGGTTAAGCCTATGGTCTTGAGCGGTGGTTTAAGCCCATGGCTAAGTGAGCTGAGTGACGACGAATTGGTTAGGATGGTTAAGAGGAAGCTTAACGATTCCCTAATCCTGAGGGGGGTTGAGCCCAGCCTAGACCCATCGGTACTGTTTAACCTACCTCAAGTGGCCTTAACCTACGTCTCAGCCTCCATGGATGACTTACCAATGTTGGTTGAGGTACCCATTAGGGGTGAGGGATTCCTAAAGAGGCCGAGGTTCAGGGAATTGAACGATACCAGTGTCCTAACTGAGGTGGCTGGGCTAATGCTCGGCGACTACGTTGACCCAGTTAGGTACAATGGGTTATTAACCCTGGCCCACGTCTATGCCAATTTCACGGTTGGTCAACTGGGCGAGTACATCGCCATGCTTCAGGATAGGCTTGGCTTAAGGTTCTCTAGGAGACTTGGCCTAGCGGTGCTTTAGAATTTAAGTGTAAATGGGAATGTTTAAAACTAGGTGTTAGCCGTAACAGCTTCAATGAAGTTCTTCGTTAAGGAGCTTGACTACAGTACTAGGAGCCGCGTTGAGGTCATTGATATAACTAGTGATGTTGAGGGTGTGGTGAGGGAGAGTGGGGTTAGGAATGGGATTGTGCTTGTCTTCGCACCCCACGCCACAGTAGCCGTGGTGCTTAATGAGGCTGAGGAGGGGTTGATGAGGGATATCGTTAACAAGATCCTTGAATTGTTCCCAAGGGAGGGTAACTACGCCCACAACCTAATTGACGACAACGCCAACTCGCACCTCGCAAGTGCCTTCCTGGGGCAGGGCAAGGTTATACCACTCGTCAATGGCTCCATGGTTAGGGGTACTTGGCAGAACATCCTCCTCATTGAGCTTGATGGGCCTAGGGCCAGGAGGAGGATTGTGGTTGAGGTGATTGGTGAATGAACACATACGACATACTTATAATGTACCTGGTGGCCGGCTTACTGGCATCGGTTGCGTTAAGCGTACTGGCTATTAGGGCTAAGGTGATTAGGAGGGGTGCAATGCCCCAGTCTGTGATGGTTGGGACCCTGGTGACCCTTTCAGGGTTTCCCTCAGTCCTACTCTTCATACTATTCCTAGCCTACACAACCCTAGTCACTAGGCTCGGTAAGGAGCGTAAGGTTAAGCTAGGCGTCGCCGATGATGTGGAGGGTAGGAAGGCTAACCAAGTGGTGGCCGTTGGCTTCACCCCAGCTGTGATGGCCATGGCCAGCTCAATTATGTATGCGGTTGGGTTAACCGAGGCGTCTGGGGTATTCCTGGCATCATATGTTGCGTCGTTGGCAGCTGCATCAGCGGACACGTGGGCCAGTGAAATCGGCGTCCTGTCCAGGGGTAGGCCGATACTGTTCACAATGCCCAGGGCTAGGGTTTCACCAGGCACGTCAGGCGCAGTGACGCCGCTGGGTGAGTTAAGCTCATTGGCCGGCTCAGCCTCGGTGGCCTTAACCTACCTAGCCCTAACCAGGGTCTTCAACACCTCACCCCTCTGGGTTAAGTTCAACTGGGGTTCGCTTAACCCATCGATACAACTGGTTCTACTTATAATTGCACTAGGCTACGTGGGTGAGGTCATGGATAGCGTAATAGGCGCCTTAACTCAACCCAAGTACTACTGCGATAGGTGTGGTGTGGTGACTGAGCAAGAGGTCCACACTTGCGGTGAGAGGACTAGGTTAATCTACGACCCAAGGGTTAGGTTAAGTAACGAGGCTGTTAACCTACTTGAGAGCCTAATAGCGGCAGTGCTGGCAATAGTAATAACCCTATCATTCAGCCGCTTATTAACCTAATTAACCAGCCCAAGCTGCCTTAACGCGTATATTCAGGAGTCATACTCCTGAGTATTCAGGACTAGATAACGTATACTCAGTGAACCATACCTTGTTAAATAACCCAACCCAGGTTTAGTTATGGTTCAAGAACACGTGAGCTACCCATCGGACTTCAGGGAGATTGAGAGGTGGGTTAGTGAGGCCCTGTATAGGTCGATAAATAGGGCCATGGGCACATGCGTGAGCTTCACACCTAAGACGCTCCTTGAGTACATTAACAGGGAGAATGTCATACCCGTGGTGTTGACGCTGGTTAAGCATATTCTTGAGGAGCTTTATAAACATGGGCTGATTGAGAAGGATCAGAGCAGGAGCATAATTAGGTATAGGGTGTGCAGCAACAGCCCCCTTTGGACGCTGGCTAAGGATAGCCAAGACCCTTCGAAAATACTGACCCTGCTCATGACGATAGTTGAGTAAGTTTAAGGCACTAGAAGCACCTTACCTATCCTCGATCCAGATTCAAGCATCCTCAGCGCCTCGGCGAATTCCCTCAATGGGTACTTGGCGGCCACCACTGGTTCAATGGGCCTAGCCTTAATAATGCCGAAGACAGAGGCCACGTCACCCCTATTGGCCGCTGCGTTACCGAGTATCATTATGTCCTTTAGTATTGCGTAACCTAACCTCAATTGGTAGGTTTCATCAGGGTTAACGTTGCCTATGAGAAGTAGCCTACCACCAGCCCTAAGGCTCCTGATGGATTCGCTAATGGTTGGCGTCCCCACGGCCTCCACAACAACATCGACTCCGCCATTAAACCTCCTCTTAACCTCCTCACTGAACCCTGAACCAACTATGACGTCATCGGCGAATTTGCCAAGAACCTTGGCCTTCTCTTCACTCCTGGTGACCGCAATGACCCTAGCCCCCATTGCCCTGGCCAATTGAACTGCATGAACCCCAACTCCACCACTGGCCCCAGTGACCAGCACTGTCTCGCCCATGTTTAGGTTAATCCTCCTAAATCCCCTGTAGAGCATGGCTAGGACGCATGGGGTTAACACCGCTAATTCATCACTAACCCAGTCTGGTACCTTAACCAGTGAGTTACCCGTAACCCTGGCGTACTCGGCGAAGAACCCATCAACCTCCTCACCGAAGCTTAACCTATTCCTGCAGTAAACCTCCTCACCCCTAAGGCACATGTCACACGTCCCATCGATGCTGTGGAGTATTGGAACAACCCTATCCCCCCTACTAAACCTAGGGTCCCTAGACTCCTCAACAACACCAACCGCCTCATGCCCAAGCACCACTGGGTAACGCATCCTTGGGTAGTAGCCCCTAAGTTGAAGCAGGTCCCTATAACATAACGCCGCATATCTAATCCTAACCAGGACTTCACCAGCGTTGAGACTAGGCATGGGGATATCCCTAATCTCAAACCTACCCTTACTGGTAACCACAACAGCCAACATACACCTAAGGGGCACCAACAGCACTATTTAAGTACTATAAAGGTATTTATATGGAAGAGGTGGAAAAGAAGGAATGTTTTTAATAATCTATAATTGATATTTAGGTTAACTATCTCCTCCTCAGCACTATTAAAGCCACCACAGCCGCAACCACTATCACCACTACTATTATCCCCACTATAGCCAGCGTACTTATCACAGGCTTCGTCACCGTTACGGTGGTCACCACCGGTGTTGCTGTGGTTACCGTCGTGGTTGTGGTCACCGGCACGGTTGTGGTTGTAGTTGTGGCGGTTGAAATAGTGGTGGTAGTGGTGGTTACTGTCGTGGTGGTCACGGGAACAGTGGTTGTGGTAACCACGGTAGTGGTGGTGACCGGCACCGTGGTTGTTGTGGTGACCGGGGTCTTGAATGATATGTGTGTTAACAGTGCATACCAGCCTGGTGTTGAATGCTGCTCTAGGTTAATCCATATTGATGAGTCATTAACGGGCCAGTTAATGTACTTAGTGTTAACGAAGACTACGCTAACGGACCAATCCAACTGTATGAACCATGGGTACTTGTTAATACCCCACATGGTGTCCGCTATGCACTGGAAGAGCCTCGGCGGCGTCACGGCCTGGTAGCACACCTGGGCCAGGCTTACTGAGGTGCCGTTGGGGAGCACTATCACGTTATCCCAATGGGTAATGTTATACGTGGCTGTTGGGCCTGAGAAGTAGCCGCTCTCCGGGAAGAATGACGGTATGTAGGGTGAGTACGAATCACTGTAGTAGGCGAAGAATAGGTCATACTGCCCCTTCTGAACAATAGTCCTATACTCGGAGCTTGGGAAGGTGACTACCGTTGTAGGTATTCCGAAGCTTGTTAATGCGTTAGCTATCTCATTGGCGAGCGTGAGTTGCGGTGGAGCGGCACTTGACGATATGTATATTGTTAGTGTGAATTGCGTGCCGTTCGGCGTGTACCATATGCCATTCACCTTCTTAAAACCAACGGACTCAAGCAACTGAGCAGCTAGGCTTGGGTTATAGGTGTAGTTGACGTAGGCCCACTCAGGGCCCAGTGAGGCCCAATACTTACTCGTATTAACCAGCCACTGCTCGTAGTACACTGGGTTTAGGCCTACCTGAGGCATTGGTGAGGGCAGTATTAATGGCCCATAGGCAGATTGGGCCAGCTCAGTCCAGTTCACCGCATAGTAGATAGCCTGCCTAACCTGGGTAATCCTCAACCACGGATTAAGGAAGTTGAAGTAAAGCGCATCACCACCGAAGGCCGGGTAGATGTACATCTTAATGTACGGGTTGCTTAGTATTTGGGGCAGCAGGGTTGGTGATAACGACGTGCCGCCGGTTTGCCAGTAGCTGAGCTTACCCGTGGCCAATGCTGCATACACCTGGGCCATTGAGGCGTATTGGTAAAGCACTATGTATTGGACCGGTATTTGATTTGCAGCGTAGAAGTACGGATTCTTACAGAGTAGGATGTACTCAGGTGTTACATCGCACACGTAGAATGGGCCATTGTAAAACGCCATTGATGGTGAGTAGGTGGGCTTAAGCGTGAATAATTCGTTAATTAGACTTGATATGTTGTGTTCAGCTGATGAAGCCACTGATGGCGGGCCGAAGTTATATAGGTAAACCTGCGAGTAATTAGCTGTGGCGGCTTCAACTAAAGGCTTCCAGGCGCTGTAGGACCAAACTAAGGCAACCCCACCCCAGTCCAGGGTCCCAAATAAATCATCAATCACGTTACCCGGTGATGTTGGAGGTAGGTAAAATCCACTAGGCACCATGAAGGCGCACGTTGTGTCGTTTATAATGGTAAGGTTACCAGCCATGTCATCAACCAAACCCAGCATGAGGTTTGTCGCGTAAACGTCATTGCACGTAACCAACTCGCCATTATTCCACCCAGTGTGCCTAAGGTTGAATAGAACCTCAAGAGTGCCGTTGGGCAGAACCGTCCAGTTCCACCAGCCAGCCAGGTCCGGGACCATGGTGTTTGATGTTATGTTTAACGAAGCCAGGAAGTCCTGAACGAGACCGTAGGTGGCTAACCCACCGTGGAAGATGTTGGGGTTGTACACGGACATACTCGTGATCGGTGGACTCTCAATTATGAACATGTACAGGGTGTTGTAAGGTGTTATGTTGTATTGCTGGGCCCTCAAAACTACCTCAGGGCCGATTGGGTTGACTATCGTGAGGTAGCTGACCAGGACTATTACCAGCATTACAACTGATATACCTAGGATGAGCCTTATTGAAGCCTTCATGCACTAGGCTTATTAGCCTAGATATATAAACTTTATTCAAATGTTTATACTAAAAACGTAATCACTAATATATAGCATTACATTGTTCATCGCTTAACTTTAGTAGTATCCTTAAGTAGAATGAGTTCAACCAACAACCCCTCCTTAGCCTCATTAACCCATGGTGGGATGTTGACCAGTGCATCGGCTTCGGCTAATGTTGATGTGAAGGAGCTGCCCGTGATCCTTATGGGTTTAACCACGTAACCCTCATCACCAAGCTCAACCTTAGCCCTAACCTGCCTCCAGAGACCCCTACCTGGCTCGGTTGACCCAGCAAGCTTACCGTAGGCCCTTGGTATCGGTATAGTGCTAGTTATACCAAGCATAGACTCCACGAATGGTTTAATTAACAGTGTTAGGGCGTTTAACGCACTTATGGGATGGCCACTAACGCCGAAAACCACACGGCAATCGTCGAACACAGCCACTGTTGATGGCCTACCTGGCCTCATTTTAACCCCCCTTACGTAGTACCTAGGCCTTAGGGATGTTATGACCTCGTGTACGTAGTCGATGTCACTTGGGCCTGTCCCACCAGTTATGATGACTATGTTGGATTCCGCCAGGGCCCCCTTAACTGACTCCATTATTTCACCGTAGGAATCCTTAACGATAACATGCCTCAATACCGTTAGGTAGGGCATGTAATTGCCCAGGAACCACTTAACCAGTGAGCCCGTGCTCTCAATAACCTTACCATTCATGAACTCCCTCAACGCCTCCTCCGGGGTGTTTGGCCTAACCAACTCACTGCCCGTGGATATTACCGATACCTTGAGTCTACTGTAGAACCTAGCCTTAAAGACCCCTGCCTCAAGCAGCGCCGACATTATGTATGGGGTCAAAACAGTTCCCTTACTGGCCAGTGGTTGACCATTCCTCGCATATGAGCCGGGTTCATCAATGTTCTTGCCCACCGGGTAGGCCTTGCTGACGGTGATTAAGTCACCGTTAACTGTCACGTCCTCCTCTGGGACAACCACATCAGCACCCCTTGGCAGGTAAGCGCCGGTCGTTACGTAGTAGGCCTCACCCTTACCCAAAACACCACTCGGCACCTGCCCTATCAACACAGACCCCACTACCTTGAATGTGCCAGGCGTCTCACTTGACCTAACGGCGAACCCATCGTAGGCTGCCCTTGGCATTATCGGTGTGTCGAAGGGTGCAACCACGTCGTCCGCTAGGACTAGGCCCACCGCATCCCATAGGGCCAACTCCACGGTGCCTGGGTTACACCTAGGTGCATTACCCAGCACCTCGTCTAGGTCGTGTAGCGTTATGTACTTATCCTCATGTAGCCTCATTAATTCTAAATGTTTATTAGTGCTTTTAAACCCGCCGTGGCCATTTTTTAGTCATGCATTTAACTACTTCTCAACGCCAATGGAGTTAAGTATCATGTTGGCCACAGCCCCAAAGCCCCTACTCAAGTGTTCAAGGTCCTTTAGGGCATGGGCGGCCAGTGTCATTATGCCCTCACGCACGTAAACCTTAACCTCACTCCACAACTCCTCCTCAGGGTCACTCATACCGTTAAGTACCCTTAGTAGGGGTGGTTCACGCCAATTGAGTTCCTTATCGCTGGTGAACACTATGGGTCCGCTTAGGTTGAAGCCCATTAGGTCGCTTCTCCTGTTAACGTTGAGGAAGTAGGTTAACCTTAATCCATGGCTCAGTGGGCTTAGGAACTTAACAGTGCTTGAAAGCCTAAACACGTCGCTTAGCCGCTCCCTACCGTGATTGGCGATGATATCCATAATCCCTCTAAGCAGGTCTGAGTCAACTCTGAATAAGTGGGTTTCAACAAGCCCATTGGGCATTACGAAGACTGACAACGGGCCATTATCCATGAGTGCCTTGAAGACGTCGACGCTCACGTTGGGTGTGTCGCATGGTGAAAAAACCAACACACCACCCAGTGTAGATGCCGAATCCACCCCAGCCAACACACCCCTAAGCCGTTCACTATCCTTAATCACCCTTAGGCCCAGTTTAACGTATTTCTCGTAATTAACCCCAGCCGCTATGACCACGTTGTTGAAGATTGTCGCCTGCCTAATAATCCTCATTATCATGGGTTCCCCGTTAAATGGGAATAGGCACTTATCCACGCTACTTGAATCACTAAGTTGAAACCTCCTCGACCTCCCGCCCGCAAGGATGACTAACGTCGACTCCATGCCTGGCTATAGGTATATGGCGCCGCTTATAAGCAGCACCCTCATGCTGGCTGGGCATAAAGCTTATTTGTAAGCTAAGGTGCAGGTGGTTATGGCAATTTATCACCTAAAGACCCCCATCAGTGACCAGGACGTTGAAAGGTTAAACATTGGTGACACGGTTTACGTCAGTGGAATCCTAGTCAGCGCCCGTGACGCAGCCCACGTTAGGATGGTTGAGGCGATTAGGAGGGGTGAGGCCCTGCCCGTTGACCTAAGGGGAGGTGTCATATACCACGCAGGCCCCGTTGCCGTCAAGGAGGGTGAATCCTGGAGGATAATAAGCATGGGGCCAACCACCAGCGCTAGGATGGAGGAGTTCGAGCCGGAGGTCATTGAGAAGCTTGGAGTTAAGCTGGTGATAGGGAAGGGGGGCATGGGGCCCAGGACCACCGAGGCCATGAGGAGGTTTAAGGCGGCATACTTGATATTCACTGGTGGTGCAGGTGTATTGGCTGCCAGGGCCATTAAGAGGGTTTTGGGGGTTCACTGGCTTGACTTAGGCGCAGCGGAGGCTATGTGGATTCTTGAGGTTGAGGAGTTCGGCCCATTAACAGTGATAATAGACTCAAAGGGCAACAACTACTACGAAGACCTGAGGAGGAAGGCTAGGGAGAGGGTTGATGAGGCGGCCAGGGAGGTGTTGGGTAGTGTCCCGCGTTAATGCCGTAGGTGAGTTAGGGGAAGTCTTATTAATGCTGAGGGGGTGAAGTGAGGCATGCCAGTTAAGCTTGAGGATGCCGTTAAGGAGGCGGCTAAGGAGATAGTAAAAATGGCCAGTGTGTCCCCGGCCCTTGACGTCAAGAACGCAATTAAGGGTTCACTTAACATTGAGACCCATGAACCCAGTAGGGTTCAGTTAAATGCAATACTCGAGAACATTAACCTAGCTGAGAATTACAAGGCGGCAGTCTGCCAGGACACGGGGGTGCCTACATTCTTCATAAGGCTTGGTGACGGCTTCCCAATTAGAAGCAGGCTACTTCAAATATTAACGGAGGCTGTTAGGGAGGTCACTAAGGAATTACCCCTCAGGTCAAACACCGTTGACCCGGTTAGTGAGAAGAATAGTGGCGACAATACGGGTCTTGGGGTACCTGTCTTCGACATCGAACTCTTCGACGGTGATTACCTTGAAATGGTCTACACGCCGAAGGGTGGTGGAACAGAGCTACCTAGTAAGGCATTCGTGATACCACCCGGTAACGCCTGGGAGAAGCTACCTAAACTAGTGCTCGATGCCGTTGTCGACGCAGGTCCAATGCCCTGCCCACCCGTCATTGTTGGCGTTGGTATTGGGCCGTCGGTGGACGTGGCGGCTAAGTTGGCTAAGAGGGCTGCTGCGCTTAGGCCCATCGGCTCAAGGAACAGTAACCCAGATGTAGCTAAGCTTGAGGATGCGCTTCTAAGGGCTGTGAATAAACTGGGCATAGGTGCGCATGGCACTGGCGGCGTGGTCACAGCGCTCGACGTCCACATTGAATACGCCTATAGGCACCCAGCCACCTTCGCCGTGGGTATAGTGTTCTCCTGCTGGGCAACCAGGAGGGCGAGGGCTATTGTTCACCCCGACGGTAGCTTTGAGGTTAGGCCCCAGTGATCGGCTACCTATTTACGTAAATGTAATGCATATTTTTACTTATAAATTATACATGAGCTCAACGTCAATCCCATTAAGGATTTAGTAACCATAACGGTAAGTGTTATTAATCCAAGCTTCAGGGAGGCGCTCATGGAGATGGAGTATAAGACCTTTAGGGGGAATTTAAAGATGCCCGTGATAGGCCTTGGGACGTGGGGAATAGGGGGCGGTTACTGGACCCCTGACTGTTCGCGTAAGGCTGAGTGGGTTGCCCTATTGAGGAGGGCCATTGAGTTTGGGTATAGGATGTTTGATACCGCCGAGATGTATGGCGGTGGCTGTAGTGAGGAGATTGTTGGGGCCGCCGTCTCCAGCTCCGGCTTACCTAGGGATGAATTCTTCATCATCAGTAAGGTTTGGCCTAACCACGCTTCCTACAATGACGTCCTTAAGAGCGCTAAGAACAGTGTCTCTAGGCTTGGAACCTACATCGACCTCTACCTACTCCACTGGCCCAGTAGGGAGGTTCCAATCTCCGAGACCATTAGGGCCTTTGAGAAGCTCATTGATGATGGCTTAATTAAATTCATGGGTGTTAGCAACTTCGACTCAAGGCTACTCATGGAGGCCATGGGCGCTGCTAAGAAGCATGAGGTTGTTGCTGATGAGGTTAAGTATAACCTTTCAGATAGGTTTGTTGAGAGGGATTTAATGCCAGTGGCCGTGAGGGAGAACATAGCCATAATAGCCTACAGCCCATTGGGCACAGGTTCACTGCTAAACCCATCATCAAAGGGCTTTGAGGTGTTGAGTAGAGTAGCCTCAAAGTACGGTAAGACACCGGCCCAGGTGGCCCTAAACTGGCTAATAGGTAAACCAAACACAGTGGCCATACCCAAGGCCACTAGTGAAAAGCACCTAAGGGAGAACCTGGAGGCATTGGGGTGGAGGTTAAGCCAGGAGGATGTGGAGCAGTTGGAGCAGGCATACCCAATAACTTGAAGTAACACTTAAAACACGAGTATCAAGGGCTCGGTGTGAGGTTGATTAAACTATCCGGTGAGGGCCTATCCTCAGGTGAAGTCAGTGAGGGGGAGCTTGGTGGTGTTGGTAAGCCATACGTTGCCGTTATAGGTGGTTCGGGGCTTTACGACCCAGGCATCTTCGAGGAGCCCGTTGAGGTGCAGATACATACACCCTACGGCCTACCCAGCGATAACATTGTAGTGGGTAGGGTTAGGGGGGAGTGGGTTGCCTTCCTCCCTAGGCATGGACGTGGGCACAGGTACCCACCGCATAAGATCCCCTACAGGGCTAACATATGGGCCCTCAGGGCGTTGGGGGTTAGGGTGATACTATCCATAAGCGCAGTGGGTAGTTTAAGGCAGGACTACGCCCCAGGCGACTTCGTCGTACCCGACCAATTCGTCGACATGACTAAGGGCAGGGAGTACACGTTCTACGATGGCCCCAGGGTTTGCCATGTTCAAATAGGCCTCGAGCCCTTCAACAACGACCTCAGGAGGCTGATTATAGAGGCTGCCTCAAAGTACAATAGGACGCATGACTCAGGGTGCTACATATGCATTGAGGGACCCAGGTTCAGCACTAAGGCTGAGTCCAGGATTTGGAGGGATGTCTACGGATGCGACATAATAGGCATGACGCTGGTACCCGAGGTTAACCTCGCCAGGGAGTTGGGCATGTGCTATGCGCTCCTGGCCATGGTGACCGACTACGACATATGGGTCCCCCACCAGCCCGTTACGGCTGAGTTGGTTGAGAGGATTATGGGTGAGAAGCTTGACTTGGCTAAGAGGGTTATGACCGAGGTCATACCCAGGATACCTAAGGACATACACGTTAAGTGCCAGGAGGCCCTGAAGGACGCATGCATTTAGAAGGTTAACTCAGGGTTGCTCGGCTTCATGAACTCCCTAAGTAGCGTTGTGGCGTAGTTGCCCTTGGGCAGCCTGAAGATTAACCTAGCCTCATTGCCATTTATTGCGATCAACTTTATGATTGGAGCGACGCTAAGCCACCTAACCCCACCGGCCGTGGCTAACTTGGGCATTCCCCTAACCCTGAAGTTACTTGGCTCAACGCCCTCGGCCCTAAGCACGCTCAGCTCAAGCTCACCCTGAATTCCATTACTAAACCTACTGCCGTAACCCACCAGGTGCCCAACAACCGTCGCCCTACCCCTGGCTATGGCTGAGTTAACCCTATCAACCATTGAACCCTCAACCCTAATCACGTTGCCTGTGGGTAACCCATGCTCATCAAGCAGCATTATTAAGTCACCCTCAACAGCCCTATTAATCGGAATACCCCTACCAATCCTTAGGCTTAGGGCCTTGTTGAATAGGTAGGATTGGTAAGCCTCAACGTACAGTTTAAGTAGGTTCACCGGTAACTTACCTAGGGCATTCATGTAGTTGCCTGGGTCAGTCACCAACTGCCTCAGGATTAGGTTCTCAGGTAGGTACTTTATGCTCCTTGGCATTAACTCAAGGGCCTTGGCGTAGTCACCCCTACCAGCCAATTCCCTAGCCCTCTTAACCACCTCATCCTCATGCGGGTAAGCCCTAGCCACCAGTTCGTTCACGGCACCCTCGAAGTCACCCAGCACAATCATTTTGCCAATTATGTGTGAGTTCGGCCTCCTCAACCCAAACCTCTGATAGCCGTAGTATGACGGCAACCCCCTCTCCAACACATACCTAGTGACGCAGTCGAAGATCGACCCATCACCGTTAATGCCCCTAACCACAACCGTGAATTCATTACCCCAAATCTCCCTCGGCGTGAATGGCCTATCCATGGAGAAGTAGCCCATCACCTTAACCCTAGGCCCCAGGTCCACACCACTTAACTGAGCTGGTGCAACACCCCTGATTGAAATAATCTGTGATGTGACTGCCCCAGTGTCCTTCAACCCGCCGTAGGATATGTCCCTAAGCCTAACGTTAAGCCTCCTACTCAACATGAGGACTAGGCTTATTGTGTCGAGCCTCCTCTTCTCAATAACCATCCAGGTGTATGGGCCTGGCCTCGGCTCTACCCTTAAGGGCCCCTTACCCGTCAATGTTGATGGTACAACATCCCCGTTAACTAAAACCTCCTCAACGATGAAGTCCTCTGGGCTACTCCTTAACCTACCCCCAACTCCCTCACAGTCACTGATGTAGTACTCCATCCCCACTAATAGGTCCAGCTGCGCCGCTGTGTGCCTTGGCATTTGGGCAGTGGGCCTTATGCCACCGGTGAATTAAGGTTATCTACACGTCCACCGATAGACCCAGGCCGCCCAGTACCCTGCTTAACCCGTAGAGCATGGATGAGTATATTGCCATTGATACATCAGTAACCACGTTAAACTCCTCAAGCCTCCCACCCAGGTTGAATAGGTTTGTCCCGAGGGATAGGATGCCCTTAATGTCGTTGATAAGCGATGGGTTTACTGATGCCGTTAGGTTCTGGGACGCCAGCCAATTGGCCATGGCCACGACGTATATTGGGGTTACGAGACCCAGTGAGAACAGTAAACCGCCAACCCACCTAACCTGCCTAATGGGTATTAGGCTGGCTCCAAGGGCCGCTAGCTGGGAGGCGTAGCTGGATATTATGGATAGGTAGTAGAGCATGTAGGTGTTCATTAAGGCCCACTCGGCCTGCCAGGTGAAGTACCTTGAGATGTCGTTGAGGTAGTAGCCCACCGGTGAGACGAAGGGCAGTAGGGTTAGCGTCACCTCAGCCACGTACAACTGGGTCATTGACCTAATCAGGGCGTTAGCCATGCTGCCGAACACCAATAAGGCGGCACCAGGGTTAATGATGGGTTCACTGGTGGTTAACTTAACCGTGACGCAGTGGTATGGGTAAACCACTGAGCATTGAAGCTCATCAACACTGTGGGTTACGTAACCCACCTTGAGGTTTAACCCACCCAGTACGATACCTATTAGCCTATCCTCATTACTCATCATTAAAACCGCCACAATGTACATTAGGAATCCCATTAGGGTGTCGAATACGTGAACCTCACCCACCCTCCTCATCAATGCATTACCCCTACTTATCAACACGTACCCATAGACTATGTTTAACACTGCACCGAGCAGCGCAATGCATGACCCATAGTAGCCTGGGCAAATCATTAAACTCACCAAGGCCCTGCACCCATGGGCCTACTGCAGGTAGGGTGATGGATAGGTTAACATCACCCTACCTGGGCCCTAGTTAACTCAACTAAAAGCCTACACTGCACCTATGAGGAGTGGGTTAAGTAACATAGTCTGGACTATAATAGGGGTTGTGTTATCTGTAATAGTGGCGGCGATACTGTGGGTCTTCGTTTCAAACAGCATGGGTTCTTACAGCCAACTGCTTGTAAGCGCCAGTGAGGTGACCCCAAGCATGATACAGGCAACGGTGAAGAACATGGGCTTAGGCTCTGTGACTATACTGGGTTTTAACATAACTAACCAAGATGGGGGCCAAGTATCCTGTTACCTAACCAACGCGTACGTCGATGGGGTGGCCGTGAGCTTAACGAACCCCATAGTGCTGAAGGGAGGTGACCAACTGGTGGTTGATGCAGAGGGCTCGGGCTGCGTCTACGCATACTACGTAATAGTGAAGACCAGTGATGGCTACTATAGCACTGTTGTGAACGCCTAAGGGGCTGGGCAATGGTTAAGGGGAGTGGTCAATTAAACCTATTCATTCTTCCATCATCACAACCGATAACTAGGGGTATAGTCACTTGGAGGTACAGTCCAAGATGCAGCTTAATGGGCGTAAACCTACCCCTGGAGGATGAGGATAGGTTGATAATAACTAGGCTAGCCCTAGAGTACGGCTTCATGGTTAAGTCAAGTAGCCTAGGTGACATCAGCAACTTCATCAGTGGGTGTGAGGGTTTAGTATGCCAGGCGTTGAGGGTTGTTGACGTTGAACCCCCTGGCACATTAAACAGTGAATGCTTCACGGTACCAATACCACCCATTGAACCAACCTCCACGATACTCGGCTTAACACTGGCGTTACCGTTAACCAGGGTTATAAGGGAGTCTGTGGTTTACGAGGTCTTCAGCGACAGGTGGTTTAGGCTTAAGGACCTACTCCTATACCTCAAATTGAGGGGAGTCAATCTAAACATTTACACTACTCATAATGTAAACAATGAAGATACATCAATCTTCAACAGAGTGTTTAAGGGTAAAGGTAGGTTAAGTATTGAAGTACCCATTAGTAACAACAACGGTAAGCACTTAATTGAACGTATAGCCGGTAGGATTAGGGAACTGGCCGGTGGTGATGAGGTACCCCTTAGGGCTTTAGTGGACCTAGGGGTGCCTATTAATGATGTGAATAGGTTAATAATGTTTGGTGCCGCCCACCTTGAAGTGAGCAATGGTGTTCTTGTGCTTAGGCTTAACGATGAAGCTAGGAGGTAATTACTTCTCGATTAGGCTATAGGGCAGTACCTGGTTAATCAACTCCACATGAGCCATTAGGGTCCTCCTACAGCAGTACCTTGTCACACCCAGGTCATCGAGGACCTTCTTAGGGTCTTCGCCGGCCAAGACCCTGTTCTTAAATGGCTCCCACAGGTGGCCCAGGGGCTTACCGCAGGTCCAACACCTAATGGGCACTATCATTACCCAACTTCAGCATTGGTTGTTAATAAACCTTACCACAGGTTAATTTAAATGGGTTAAAGCCATCGCACCTATCGTTGAATAGGGTTTGCCTAACCAGCTCCCTATAGTTGTTACCTGGGATTATTTTACCCAGTAGTGCAGGTAAGCCGCCTGTGGCTGGTGTGTTACCGACCCTAAGATGAAGGGTCTCATTGGCGATTATTGCGAAGCCCAAGCCCTCCCTAGCCATGTCATTGATCCCGTAATCCTCAAACCTCTTGAACTCAGCCACATCGCTAAATAGGCCCCTTAGGTCATTCATCAATACCGGGTTCTTTGATCCACCACCCCCAACTACGATCCTCCTTATTGGCTCTTTCACAAACCTCCTAACCTGGTCATGTATACTCTCCGCTGTGAAACGTGTGACTGTCCTAATCAAGTCGTCACCGCTGAATTCACCTAGGTAAGGCATCACCCTACTCTTAACGTAGCTGAGTCCAAAGTACTCCCGCCCGGTATTCTTGGGTGGTGGTATTGAGAAGTATTCGTCGCTCATTAAGTCCAGTAGAAGCTTATTAATCACCCTACCACGTGAGGCGTGCAAGCCATCCTTATCGTAGGGTTCCCCGTAAAGTAACTCTGTTAATGTATTTATCAGTATGTTGCCTGGGCCCGTATCGAAGGCTATTACACAGTCCTCACCGATGTATGTTACGTTAGATATGCCACCGATATTTACGGTTAATGTACCTTCATTAAAGAGTATTGCATCACTCAACGCTATTAACGGTGCCCCTAATCCACCTGAGGCTAGGTCATTAGTCCTGAAGTCGTAGACGACGGTTTTATGCGTCATAGCGTAGAGCACTGATGCCTCACCTATCTGAAGGGTACCATATTCCCTCCTACCCAGTGATGGCCCATGGTACACGGTGTAGCCTGAGTAAACTATGACGTCGTAATCGCTTGGCTCGTAATCCTTGACTATGGAGTTAGCCAGGAACCTGCCTAATTCCCAGTGAACCCTACTAATGAATTCCGAGGTCACCTGGTTGAGTGAAGCCGCATGAATCATCATACTCCTTAAATCATTCGGATAAGGATAGTAACCATACTTAAGTATCTTAAACCTGGTCCCTCTTCCACAACCCTCAAGCTCAATGAGGGATACGTCAGCCCCATCAGAGGAGGTACCGGTGACTATTGAGAGGAACCTCATAATGCAGCATACCTCATGAATTTTTATAAACACTGCAGTGTAGCCTGAACCAACAGCAATCTGACCATGCCCTAAGTAGTTACTAACGTACAGTGAGGCGCGGTGAATTATAGTTCATCAAGGTCTTGGGTAAACTATGGATCTAGCCCACCGCGATGAACTGCTACGGAATCCAATGAGACTTGAGAAGGATTAGGCAAACGTTACTGTAATGCGCCCGGTATGTAAGGGTATCGTTAAGGTTAGGTTACTGTTAATGAGTAAGCTTACCTGTAGGCCTTCTGTCTCTTACTCCTAGCATGCTTTAGGCCTGGCTTCTTCGGCTCCGTCCTCCTCTCATCGCCCTTAATCATGGTTGAATCGTACAGCATGTATAGGTCAAGTAATTCCTTGCTCTGGAAGTACTCCACAAGCCCCCTCGCTATGGCCATCCTGACGGCTGACGCCTGCCCCATGAACCCACCACCCCTAACCACCACGTCTATGTCAACCTTATTGACCAGGTCCTTACCTGCAAGCATCAAAGGCTCCATCATCTTAAGCCTAGCCACCTCCATGGGCCATATTGTCAACGGTACTCCATTAACCCTAACCACGCCTGAACCAGGTTTAACCACAGCCCTCGCTATTGCCATTTTCCTCTTCCCAGTGGCTATAACAATCCTCCTACCGTTAACCTCCTGAACCTCCACGAATGGAATGGGCCTAATGGCCCTCTTCTCCCCCTCCTCAGCCACGCACCGCCATCCCCCGAGGCGTTAATAAGCTTTAGCTTGCGGCATCAACCGAATCCGGTTAATATGCTTAAGACCCCGCTCACAATGGCTAATGTGCCCAGTGTTGCTGTTAATAGAATTATGTGCCTACTTCTGGCGAACCTAAGTAAAGCATCAATTAACACTAGACTCACAAGGGCAGCAACCACTATGGATACCAGTATTACATTCATGTTGACATCGGATATGAGGGTGTGGAACAAGTGCCTTGTGAATAAAGCAGGCACTATTGAGGCCCCTACGGCAGCTGGTATCATTGATATGAATGATAACCTGAAGGAATCCTCCGGGTTTAGGCCAAGTAGCAGCATAGTCGACACCGTCACGCCTGACCTACTGACGCCGGGGAGTGCCGCAATGCCCTGCACTGCCCCTATCAGTACCAGTTCCCATGTCTTTAACTCGTTCAGTCTTTTCCTTGGTACGTACCTTAACCTTGAGATGTATATTAGTAAAGCGTCGGCGATTAGTATTAGGCCGAGTATTATCATGGGTAACCCAATTCCAATACCCTTAACCGACTCAGCCACCGTTAGGTAGAGTGGTACCCCAACCAACCCGGTTAAGACCGTTATAATGATAACATACTTAAGCATCATGTAGTCGTACGCGCTCCCCCTAAGCACCAGGGCCTTTAAGATACCCCAAACCTCCCTCCTGAAGTAGATCAAGGCCGCCAGAACCGTGCCTACTTCTAGAAATAGGCCAAGGGCATAGGCCTGGTTGAAGGTTAGGTGCAGTGCGTATACTGACGTTATCATTATCTGCGTCTTACTGCTTATGGGCAACCACTCGCTGATACCCTGCACAATACCGAGGGCCAGGCCATTCACAACATCCGCAATATTCATGAAAAGCCCATAACCCGACTATTAATAAGCGTTATTCCCATGGACGCTACCCAGGCTAACCTTGAGTTCACCATTGCTGCACCTGATCGTCACGTAACCGAAGTGTGGCTTCATTACTAGGGCCTTTACCCATGACCCTGGATTAGCAACCCTAAGCTCACTGTTGAAGACGGGTACATGGGTGTGCCCACTGATGACCCAGTCATGGTCATTAACGTTGAGGATCCTCCTAAGCATCACCTCAAATAAGGGGTAGTTAAGTAGTTTAAGTGATATGAAGCTCAGTAACCCCGCCAATACGCCATCCTTAACTGCGTAGTCACCGTGCGTAATGTAGACGCTTCCTATGCAGTCAGGGTAACTTAGCCTTACGGCACCCTGCATCGCCACCACGGTCACGTTATTAACCTTCATGACGCTTACCCTATGGTTTCCATGGACCTCTGGGTCGTGGGATGATGAACTCATTAGGTAAAGAACCGTTAACCTAGCCTTAACGCGACTTAGCCCAAGTCTCTCAACTGCGTACCTAACCATAACACCCAGTTCAAGTTCGTCCCTGATTCTAATCCTGTAGTTAAACAAGTCACCCGCAATTACGAGGGTGTTGACGCCGTTAATCCTAGCCAAACTACCAATGATGCCTAGGTCCATTGGGTTGGCGTCTATGTGTAGGTCGGATAAGACCATAACTGTCTCTGAGTCAACTTTAAGGCTTGCCGTCGGTATGCCCTTAGTTAACCATGGTGAGTTGGTGACCAGGTAGTATAGTATGATGACTGCTGATGCTGAGACTGCTACCAGTGCCGGTATATTCATGTGTTATTGTTCATGTGGCTGATTTAAGCTGCCTAGGCTTGCGGCGTCGTTGATTAGCCTCGTTAAGGCGTTGATAGTGGCCTCCCTTAGCCTACTGACAAGCCATGACTTACGTATCAGTAGTGGTATGGTGGGGTTAATCATCCACGTGCTTACCACTTTATCACCGTTAACCTTAATCACGTGCCTACCCCTAAACGGTCCCCTTATGAAGTTGAAAACCACCGTTAAGTCGGCGTTAGACACCCTAACCAGAGCCTCACCCCTGTTGAATGGCCTCAGTAGGGTTAGGTTAACCAGAACCCTCAGGTAGGGATCAGCCCTCTCAAGTATCTTAACATCTTTGTGGAGGCGCCAGTACTTGGGCATGTTTTGTATGTTGCTTACAACACTCCATACGGCATCCGGCGGCGCATTACTATTCATCTCAATGGTTAGCGTTATCATTTGTCAAACCACCTCCCCACGGGTATTAATGCTTTTTGCCAGGTTAAATGGGCTGTTTCGGTTTTCATAATCATTTGTAGTGCTTATTAAATTTATAACCCATCCCAACACCCTTAACCGTACCTCTGGGTTTCCGAGACCCGCAGAGGCAAGGAACCCCCGGCGGCCGTCGAGAAGGAGACGACAGTAAAACCGCTAACCCGCCGCCTCCGGAGAGACGGCAGGAGGGCCGTCTACTCAATGAAGACTGGTAGCTCGCCTAGGTGCACGTAGTCCCGTTCATCAACCCATGGCCCCTCAACCCACACCACAGCCCTACAAACCACGTTAGCCCCAGCCATCCTCATTAACTCCTCAAGCGCCTTAATTGTACCCCCAGTGGACACCACATCATCAACAACGCAGACGTCCCTACCAGCCACCTGGGTTACCGACTGGGAGTCCAGTATCAGTAGTTGCCGCCCCCTGGTTGTTATTGAATTGACCTCAACCTGCATGTAGCCACTCATGTAGGCTTTAACACCCTTACGGGCAACCACAAACCTAGGCAGATTAAGCTCCCTAGCCACCCCGTAGGCCAGGGCTATTGACTTAGCCTCTGGGGTAACTATGACGCTGGGTGAGTAACGCTCAATTAATCTGGCCAACTCCCTGGAGGCGGCATTAATGAATTCAACGTCACCCAGGACCAGCTCTGAGTCCGAGGCTATGTAGGCCATGTACTCGGCACCATTGACCTTGACCCTCCCTATGCTCACAATGGGCAGTAGCCTTTCTAAACCAGCAATCTTAACCCTATACGCCGGCTCATCATTATACTTAACAAGCCTCCTGTGCTCCAACATTAAGTGGTATTGCTTCAAGGGTTAATTAAAGTTACTCATAATTAAATTGATTCTTAAATACATTGTTTATATAATTAATTAAATTGCACCATTAGCCGTGTTCCACCTAAGGCTTAACCAGTTAAACCCCCTTGAGGTTGAATTATGCATGGCTGGGTTAAGCATAAGGCCACCTGACGTTGAGGGTGTGTTCGTTAGGAGGATTAACAGGTTCATGGGTGTGGCCGTGATTAATGGTGAGGAGTCGCTAATCCACATCCACGATCCGGGACGCCTAAGCGAACTACTAAGGCCTGGGATTAGGGTTTACGCGTACGTTAAAAGTGAAGGTAAGGCTAGGTATTACCTAACGGCGGTTAGGGCTGGGGATGAGCTTGTCTTGGTGAACTCAGCTATCCACAACCATGTGGCGTCCTGGCTCATAGACAATGGCCTACTGCTCAAGGGGTATAGGGTGGTTAGGCGTGAGCCCAAGTTCCTTGACGGTAGGTTTGACCTATTGCTGAGGAGGATGGATGGTGTTGAGGCTATGGTTGAGGTTAAGGGGGTGACCCTGGAGGTTAATGGGGTTGCCAAATTCCCCGACGCACCAACTTCACGTGGGGCTAGGCACATGGCCAGGTTAATCGACGCCCTGAGGGCTGGGTTTGAGGCTCACGTGGTGTTTCTGGTGTTTAGGCGTGGTGCCAGGGTGCTTAGGCCCAACGCCGAGCTTGATCCAAGATTCGCCAATGCGCTTAAGAAAGCTGTGGAGAGTGGGGTTAGGGCTTGGGCCTACAGGTTAACCCTGGGCGACGACTGGGTGCTTAAGCCTGAGGGTGAGCTACCCGTGGAACTGCCTTAATTGGCAATGATTATTGGCCCTGCTCCTCCCTGGTCACCACGTACTTACTTAGGTAGTACCTCACCTCCTCATTGAGGTTATTGAGCGCGGCATTGAGGTTCTCGTTGCTGTAGCCGGTGATCTTAACGAGGTTGTTCAGATATGATACGGCGGCTGAGAGTAGCATCGTAAGTCTCTTGAGCTCCTCTGAGTACTCGTAGGCAAGTCTCTTATACCTAGCCAACTCACCCTCTCTCTCGGCACAGTACTGGGCCAGTCTCCTATACCTCTCATCGCAATTGACCTCCACCCACAACCACCCTCATTAGTAGTAGGCGGACCACCAGGAAGGCTGTGAATGAGCTTGCGGCTGCGAAGTAGTAGGCGTAGGAGTAGTGGAGTTGGTAGAGTAGCCCCATTATCGTGTTGGCTAGGAATATGCCAATACTCCTACCGAAGGACAGGAGCCCCATCCCCATGCCCATCCTCTCCTCCGGGGCTAGCTTCGACACTATCGTTGGTTCGAAGGTTTCCGTAGCGGCCACCGCAACGCCGAGTAGGAAGGCTGAGGGGTATATACCTGTTACGCCCATTGGTGAGAGTAGGGCGAAGCCCAGGGAGGCGAAGACGCCGAGTAGGTAGCCTAGGTATGAGAGGCCCGTGTATTCGTTTATCCTGGACTTACCGAAGACATAGCCGAAGACTGCTGATGCGGCTAGGAAGACACCGTAGGTGACCACCGCTAGGTAATCCTCGTGGGTGAACTCAGCCGTTGTTATAACTGGGAAGCCGAAGCTGTACTGGCTGAAGCCGAAGAAGAACGTTGACACCACAATCAGCCACAGCGCCTTACCCAACCCCCTCAACTCCATGAATGAGGCTGAACCTGCGTTGGCGCGATGCCCAGCGTTGACTAGGGCTATGAGAAGGGTCGACACCACCAGTGGCGCCGCCGTTATTAGGAGTAGGTACTCCACTGGGAACTTCACGAAGAGTAGTATAGCCGTGTATGTTATTGACAATGCAGCCCCGGCTATGTCGAGTGCATGCAATATGCCGAAGGCCTCATTCCTCTCACCTGGGTCAGTGACCTCAGTCATCATGGCCCTCCTCGGCGGCGTCCTGAAGTTCCTAAACCACCAGCCAACCATGAATATTAGCAGTGCCTGCCACCAATACCTAGCGAATCCAAGGAGTGAAACCGATATTATTATGGCATTGCCGAGCACAGCCATCCTTCTCCTACCAAACCTATCACCAGCCAAGCCACCCAGGAACGCCATCAAGCTGCCTAGGCCGTAATTAATCGCCTCCGCAACCCCGTAAAGCCACATGGGGGCGCCCAGGTAGATCACGAAGATGAGTGGGAACATTACCACCGCTGCCTGGTAGCCGAGGTCAGCGAAGAAGGCTGAGAACGATATTTTAAGGACCTCATTAAGGTTCCTCATAATGCGCCTAGCCAACATGGGTTTAAATGCCTTACCTTCCTAAACCCTGCTTACCTCCCCTATATCCGTGTTGACGGCTTCGTAATGCTCCCTATACTTCAAAGTCTCTATATCGCAATTCACGAACCTACCCCTAGTCACCACAACCTCCCTGGCGTCCACGTTTATCAACGTCACGTCCTCACCCTCAACATGGTCAACATCTCCATGAACAACCTTAACCACCTTACCCGCAACCTTCTCAACATCAACATTAACCAAGGTAACCTCCTCACCCTCAACGGATTCCAGGTCGCTGTTCTCAATTCTAACCCGCCTACCCTTAACGACCTTAATGTTATCCGGTGGGTTTGTTAAGTTCACCTCCTCACCCTGCACCACACCACCCACTGCCTCAACCGTATGCTTACCACCGCCCTTCCCGACGTTAACCCTGACAACTGAGCCACCGCCGCTTAGATTTATGGTCACCACGCCTAGGTTAATCCTCCTGAACCTACCACTCCTAATTGCCCTAGACCTACCGCTGAAGTACTCGTAATACCTGTCAAACCTCTCAGCCATTACCTCACCCTTAACATTTCCCTAATCTCACTGAGTAGCTGTCTCATCTCCCTGATCCTATCCCTAATCCTCTCCATAACCTCCTCATCACTTAACTCTGCGTATTTAAGCTCGCTCATTCACTCACCTTCTTCAACTCATCCCTAATGTCCTTAAGTATTGCGTTGACGTCGTCAAGCTCCTCCAGTAGCGCCCTAATGAACGCCCTATAGGTGTTCAACTGCCTATTCAAGGTGTTCACCTGCTCATCAACGCTGTCCAGCACTGGTACAAAGGCTACTATGGCCATGACGGCGCCCCAGAATATGGCAAGGGCACCCAGTATAGTGGCGGCTAGTAGGAAGGGCCATGAACCTATCTTGAAGGCCATGTAGAATAGGGCTATGGGTACCCCGGCACCCACCACTAGGCCGGATATCAGCATCACTGCTATTGAGGAGTACGGCAACCTCACCTGTATTGCTCCGCCAAACGCTCCAGTAGCTGCCTGTCTATGACTAACCTGAAGTCCCTCACCCTGTAAACCTTCCTCAGGTGTGGCCTTGGCTGCTCCTCCACCACGTAGGAGCCCTCTATTAGGCCAGCCTCCTCCAGGATCTTCAGGTGCATGTGGGCTAGGGCGTAGGGTATGTGGAGTGACTGGGCCACGTCCTGTATGAACGTTGGGTTCTTCGCCAGCATTAGCAGTATCCTCACCCTTAACGGGTTTGACAATGCCCTCCCAACCTTCACTAGGTCCTCCATGGACTCCACTTTTAAACTCAACCATTCACCTCACCCCTAATCACCGCATGCCTAGCTATTAAGATTGACGCTGAGGAATAGACCAGTAAACCCAGCAACCCCCTAATAAGCTCCACTGGGTTGAGGACGAGCGAGCCGTGTATGGCGAGGGCCATGTACGTTGTCGGTAGGGCAAGGCTGACTAACCTAAGGGCCTGGGGCAGTATGGTTATTGGGTAGTAGACTGGGGCCAGCAGTAGTAGTGGCCAGGGTATTACCTGGCTAACCTGGTTGGTAATCCTGTAGTTCCTAACCCCAATACCCAGCGCATAGCCGAGGAGTGATGAGGAGAGCGCAATCACTAAGGCGGTCGCCAGAGTAGTCATTATCTGCGCCACGCCATAACGCACCCCAAGTATCGCCATGGATAGTAGCAGGAGTGATGCGATGGATGGTAGCGTTAATAGTAGGGTCTGGGTTATGTAACCCAGCGCAATGTCCCAATGGTCAGCCCCGTTTGAGAAGAGCACCGTGTATACTGTTGAACCACGCCTAAAGTAGGCCATATCCTGGGCAGTGCCTATGAAGGGTATTAGGAAGCTTGTGTTAACCACCGTACCCACCATGAAGTATTGGAGGTACTGGGGATTCCCCACTATCCTGAGTAGGGTTAGCCATAGTACTGGGAATATTAGCGTGAAGCCAACCCCAGCGTACACCCAGCTCCTGCTGCTGAGCAATATGTACTTTGATATGACCATAGCCCTACTCAGCCTCATGGGGATCACCGAAGACCTTGATGAACACGTCCTCGAGCGATGGCTCCCTAACCTCAAACCTAACCCTCCTCCTAACTAAATCATCAATTATGCCAACAGCCTCATCCCAACTAACCCTAAACACCTCACCTGTATCGTCAACCCTAACCTCAACCCAGGGTAGCACCTTCCTTAATTGGCTAGGTGAACCCTCCATGATAATCCTCCTGTTCATTAGGTAAACCCTATCACTTAGTTCCTCAGCTTCGTGAATGTAGTGGGTTGTTAAGATGACGGCGGATCCCTCATCCCTAGCCGCCCTAATGACGTTCCATATGCTCCTCCTATTCTGAGCATCAATGCCGACCGTCGGCTCATCTAGTATTATAAGCCTGGGCCTGCAGGCTATGGCCGAAGCCACCAGCACCAGCCTCTTCATGCCACCCGACAACTCATCGATCAACTTACCCCCATACTCCCTTAACCCAACTGCCTCAAGGGCTTCATCAACGCAGCCCTTAACCATGCCCCTTGGCACACCCCTCAACCTAACAAGCATCTCCACATGCTCACGAACCTTTAGTAGATTGAATGGGGTTGCCTCCTGGGGTACGACACCCATAATCCCCCTCCCCTTAGCCTCCCTCGGGCTAAGCCCCATTACGGTGACTACGCCACTGTCTGGCCTTAACTCACCGTAGATTTGCCTGAGCAGTGTTGTTTTACCGGCCCCATTGGGCCCTAGGATTGAAACCACCTCACCCTCATGGGCGCTTATGCTGATGCATTCATTAGCGGTTAAGCTGCCGAAGCGCTTCCAGAGGCGCTCAACTTTAACTATCGCATTTTCAGAGTTCACCATCAGTTAAAGCTGATACTGAAGCATTTTTAAATTTTACCGTCCATTAGGTAAGCTTTAAGAACAATCGGCAATAGACCACCGTGAACATTATGAACAATGGCAGAGAGCCCAATACCTTAACCAACCTAAAGAAACCTAGGGCGTGGGGAGTTGCCTGGACCTCTAATTACTACGTTAAGTGGTTCATACTGGGCATTGTAATAGGCATTGTCGCTGGGGTGTCGGCATTGGCCTTCTACTTCACGTTGAAGCTCATGGAGCACCTCTTCCTAGGCCTAATCGTCGGTGCGTCAGTCCCTGAACCAGTTGGCGAGGGGGGTTCGTTATCAAGTGGATTTAGGGCTGTCAGGTACTGGCTAATACCAGTATCAACAACCCTCGGAGGATTATTATCAGGTCTCATAGTCTACACCTGGGCCCCTGAGGCCGAGGGGCATGGTACCGATGCAGCAATAAACGCCTACCATAGGCTGCAGGGCAGGATAAGGAGAAGAATACCCCCGATAAAACTCGTGGCCTCCGCAATAACCATAGGGTCTGGGGGTAGTGCAGGTAGGGAGGGGCCCACGGCTCAGCTTAGCGCCGGTATTGGCTCAGCCATAGCTGACCTCCTTAAGTTATCGCCTGATGATAGGAGGAGGGCGGTGGCCGTTGGTATTGGGGCTGGCATTGGCTCAATATTCAAGGCGCCTATTGGTGGCGCAATATTAGCCGCTGAGGTGCTTTACATGAGGGATATTGAAGCTGAGGTCCTCTTCCCAGCCCTAGTGGCATCGGCAGTGGGTTACTCCATATTCAGCTCGGTAGTAGGCTTCACTCCAATATTCGGCTACTACACGGGCATATTTAACCCAGCAAGGCTACCCCTCTACGCCGTCCTCGGCGTGATTGATGGTTTATTCGCCGTGCTGTACGTCAAAACCTTCTATGCAATTCACGATGCATTCAAGAGGTGGCGCATCAGCAACTACGCGAAGCCTGTGGTGGGTGGTTTACTGGCTGGCGTAATAGGCTTAATGGCCCCTGAGGTGCTTGGTACTAGTTACGGTTGGGTTAACCTAGCTGAGTTTGAGAGGCTAAGCCTATTCACATCACCTATGCTCCCACTCATTGCACTACTGGTGGCTTTACCGTTCCTGAAGGTCCTAGCCACCTCATTCACAATAGGGTCAGGGGGCAGTGGTGGGGTATTCGCCCCAGGCATAGTCATAGGGGCCTTGGTAGGCCTTGACGTGGGGTTGCTCTTCCACTACCTACTCCCATCACTGGTACCTGATGTGGCCCCCTTCGTAATAGTGAGCATGCTTGCCCTATTCGGAGCCGCTGCTAAGGCACCGCTGGCGGTCATGTTCATGGTCGTGGAGATGACTGGCAGTTACCAGTTGTTACCCGCTGCAATGATTGCCGTAGCCATAGCCTACTTAATCTCCGGGGGCAACACGATTTATAGGGCTCAGGTACCCACTAGGAGGGATTCACCAGCCCACGTGGGTGAGTATGATGTGCCGGTGCTCATGGAGATTAGGGTTAGTGACTGCGAGGTGAGGAGGGGGCCAGTTGTTAGGGTTGACGATGACGTTAACGGCGCAGTTAACGTGATGCTCCAGCACCGCTACACGTCACTACCAGTCGTGAACCACAACGGCGAGCTGGTGGGCGTAGTGCACTTAACGGATATACTGGGTAAGAGGGGGGTAGTGGGCATGTATGTTAAGGCTACAGGTGGCTACGTGAGACTCGACTCAACGCTTTACGACGCCTGGGAGGTGATGAGCCGTGAGGGCACGACCTGGGTACCAGTGGTGGAGGATGTGAGGCTCATTGGAATATTGACGATGGAATCCATGAGGAGGGCGTACGATTTAAAGATCCGCTCAATTAAACTAAGCATTAATCAACACACCTAACTAATAATTACTTAAGAGTTTTACCTGTGAATTTAACAAGTATTACGACTATAGGGTTTTTACCCTGGGTCTTGGTTATTATCCTTAATTATATTATTATAGTATTGATGGCTTTCGTGAGCATCGTATGATTGAGGTTTGAGGGACTCCTCATTTAATAAAGGTAAAATACACTCAATGAACCCTCACGTGAGGTAACAAAAAGGCGATACTTAATCGTTCTGACCCCTCCCCGCCCTAAAGGGCGAGAAGAGCGAGGTTTGTCGCTTGCTCTATCAGGGAGGGGTTACTCCCCTCCTTTCCCGCTTACCAAGCTCATCCCTGAAGCACCACACACCCTCAAGGGGGTCGAGTATCACTATGCGCATTTTGCTGATTAGGGCGTCGTTCAGTAGCATGAACCCACCCCTGGTTACGTAGGCATAAGCCTTCACCGGGCCCTCAACCCTATCCTCAGTTACAATATATACGTCGAGGGGTGTTGTTAACCTTGGTAGGAGGATCCTACTCCCATCAGCCAACACCCTCTCAGCCAAAACCACACTGGGTGTTTCACCCAGTAAATCCCCTGCAAGCGCCTGCGGAAGCACAACCTCAGGCTCCCTCCCTGCAAAGCCACTGTTAGCTATCCCCAGGCCCTCCATGCATCTCCCACTGTAGCACACCTTAATCCTCAGCCTCAGCACCATACCTAGACACCTCCTCGGGGGGTAGGATGGCTGGTATGAGCAATTCCACGTCATCCATGAACTCCGGGGGTATGATGGTTAAAATTTCCTCACCGCTCATACGACTTACTAGGTACATGTAATGATTATATCATTAATAAACCTTACTTCTTTGTAGTTTAATCCTACTGCTTGGTGTTGATCTCTCGGTAACCAGCGATACCGTGGATTGGGCATCGTGATAAGGCTGATAGTTACCGTGACAAAATGGTCAAGCCTCGCCCTTTAGGGCGGGGTCACCCCACTATGTAGGTCTAGGCGATAGGTTTATTAATCTCTACTTTACTGGGGGTGTTTAATAACCCCGCAATAGGCGGGGTAACCATCGAGACCCCCAAGGTGAAACCCCACCCTTTAGGGCGGGGAGGGGGTCATTTTCGAGAACTGCTTGGCTTAGTGCTGCTCTTTGCTCGGGTTGTTGCTTAATTTAACCCATAGGTCCATTGCGTAACCAGGCTGTAATGACCCTCTCACCAACCTGAAGGTCCTCTCACCGCTCTTCAGCCTCTCCGGGACTAGGAGTACAGCTCTCTCGCCGTACCGCCTGGTGAAGTTATATATGAAGTCTTGGAGGAAGGTTACGTAGGCGACGTTTACCCCAGAGTCGACTAGTGCAGAAACCACGTTCTCGGCCACCACCGATGCCTCAATGGGGTTTGTTGATGAGAAGCTCTCATCCATTAGCACGAAGTCACCCCTCCTCAGGAAGTTGGCGAAGCCCCTAAACCTCTTAACCTCCTCCTCAAACTTCCCATAGGATAGCGCCCTATCCTCCCCCCTAAGGAAGTGCGTGTAGACAGCGCCGGGTGTCGGTATTGTGAATGATTCAGCGGGGACGAATATGCCGGCCCTAGCTAGCAGTAGGGCTTGGCCAATAGCCTTGAGAAACGTCGTCTTCCCACCCCTATTCGCACCCGTGATTAGAATTGCGAATGAGTCACTAGCATTGATACTCAGGGTGGAGGGTATTGGCTTACTGGACATTGAGGTGGCTAGGGATAGGCAGTGCAGGTCCTTGAAGGCAAACACGCCTGGGTTAACCTCCGGGTATGTTTGAGGGAGGCCAATCCTCGCAAAGAAGTCACTCATGTTTATGACGCCAACGTAAAATGAGAGCTGCCTCATTAAATCCTCAAAGAACTTCATCATGTCGTTGAAGGACCTCAGCAGTACAGTGGCCGACCTATGAAGGACCCACTTCTTTATATCATAGACTATTCGCGGACCAGCCTCATCCCTCGGGTCCAACTTATAGGTGTACTCCTTACCAAGGCTTAGTATCCTTGATAAGAATGAGCCACCCTCCCTAGGCACCAGTAGGACTGGGTCCTTGAGGTAGTTACTGCTCCCTATCTTCACCGAGAAGGTTATGTTCTCCCTGCTGGTGTCAAATATACTGGCTACACCCCTGGCTGAGGATATGAATTGATCATTTATGTTCGCCGTGAATGATGATACGAACTCTCTAAAGGCTGTTGATGAGAAGCTGGGTGATGACTTAAGTAGTGTTAGCATCTCCTCAAGCCCATCCAACAGTATCCTTATCCCCCTTGAAGTCTCCCTTGCAACGGCAGGCGGGTCATCGGTCCTCAGTAGGAGTATGAATACATCTCTCTTAACCCTCTCAATAGTATCCCTAGCTATCGAGTACATCTTAATGATGACATCCCTATTAGCTAACGCATCCCTAACAGCCTCCTGCCTATACCTCATCACATCCTCTGAGGAATTCCTGAGCAGCAGCATGTTAGACCACGTCTCGGAGATAAGCTTATCCCCGTTTGAGGCGACTGCTATTATCTTATCCAACTCCAAGTCTACCCTTAAGTCATCTGCTATTGAAATCTTGGATGAATCCCCCATCCTCAGTAGGTCGAATTGAATCACTTAACCACCCTCCTTAAGTCGTCATAGAGCAGCTGGTGCTTTGCAGCAATCCTAACCGCCATGTATTCCTTTGGCGGAGGCCCTGGGATTATCCTGTAGGACGGCTTCTCGGGGTCCTCCGGGGAGGGCATGGCAACTAGGCTTATGGTGAACTTCAGTGACGCCACCTTGGGGATGAAGGTTATGAAGAGGCAGTACGACCTCTTATTATTTAATTCACTAAGGAACAGCTTAGATAGTTGAAAACCCTCATCTGACGTCGTGGTGGAGAATAGTTCATTAGCTATCACAAGCGTGGTGTCGTTGGCCCTCTTAATTATGTTCAACGCCCTGACCACGTCATGCTCAAGCCTACTTAAGCTTTCCCTCGGATCCTCCTCAGTGGGGAAGGCTGTCATTATTGATGTGAAGAATGGTAACCTAGCCTCAACAGCCGGGACGGGTAACCCCAATGTGGATAAGTAGGCCAATTGTCCGAGGGAAATGGCGAACGTGGTCTTACCCCCGCTATTCATACCAGTTATCACGAAGATCCTCCTAGCCCCGTCGGTGTCTATATCATTGCTTACAACAGCCTTACCAGCTTTCACCAGTAGTAGATTGTAGAAGCCCTTTACGTGCATTGATCCATCCCTCGTGAAGGATGGTATTGAGAATGTGTATCCCCTCTCCATAATCCTCCTCATGTACCTTAGGTAAGTTAGGTAGAACTCCACCTCCCTGGCGAAGCTCCTCACCCCCTCGTCAATCACCGTGGGGAAATCCTCCATAAACCTCCTAAGTATTTCATACTCCTCCCTGTAGAAGCGGAAGGCCCCCTCGAGTATTGCGGCGTGTATGTGTGTCATGTCTCCCGTTGACTTAATCCACTTAACCTCCTCACCATTGCCATCCTTGAATATTGAGAATGTGCGTTCAACTAAGGCTGTTAAGTCCTCTCCATCGCCATTATACTTAGATACCTTTACGCCGTCTTCCACGAACCTCACCTTAATGATAATCCTATCCCTGGTCTCCTTAGCCTCACGGGCCCTCTCCTTCATTGAGCGGAAGTATGGGCTGTTAATCACCTGTTCGAGGTAGTTTAGGAATTGCTTAAGTCCCTCGGACCTAGGCCCAATGGCCCTTAGCCCATTGTAAAACGACTCCACGGCATCAATGTATGTTAAGGCCGCGTCCAGATGCAGCCCAACCTTATGCTGATCATAAGCCTCCTCCTTCAGTTGAATTAACCTCTCGCTCTCCCTAATCCTCTCAACAAACCCCTCCACCATCCTGTAAACGTCATTTATCATTAAATCTTGGAAGACCATTAACCTAAACACTGCAGCCTCCTCCCTACTTAACGGCTCTAGGTAAAGCTCCCTCAGGAGCTCATCCCTATTCCTACCCAGGATATCGTCAACAAGCTCCAGTATCCTAAGATCCTTTGCAACATCATTACCCACCATACTCCCCCTCTCACCCAATATACTCCTATACTCCATTAACTCACCTAATAGGCACCTTAAGAAATCAACGATTTTTAACACCTTCTCTCCTTCCCTAAGTGTTAAGTAATGAGGAATACTTTATAGGTTTCAAGGACATTAACTCTAATGATACTAAGTTATTGGTTGCATGAAGTTTAGGCGATGATTAAGTGTACTTAAGAACATGTATTAAAACTGACCATACTTTGCTGATTACCCTGAGTTTCCGAGATCCGTTGGCAAGAAACCCCCGGCGCGGGTGGGGGAGTCACTGTGGTAAGGGGCTCGGGGCAACCACCGAGAAGGAGACGACGGTAAAACCGCTAATCCGCCGCCTCCGGAGAGACGGTCTGGGTTTTGTGGTGTTAAGGTTAAAATATTGCCCGCTGAGCCGCCACTGTGCCTAAGCTTGACTACGGGGCCTTGGGGCTTAAGGTTGGGTTGGAGATACATGTCCAGTTAGACACGGGTAGGAAACTCTTCTGCCACTGTAGGCCCGAGTTAAAGAACACTGAACCCGACTTCAGGATTGTTAGGAGGCTTAGGCCGGCCATGAGTGAGTTAAGTGCCATTGACCCAGCTGCCCTTTGGGAGTTCAGGAAGATGAAGACTATAATGTACGAGGGCTACAATGACGTAACCTGCCTGGTGGAGCTTGATGAGGAGCCGCCCCACGAGCCTGATGAGGAATCCCTCCTCCTAGCCCTAGCCATCTCAAAGGCCTTCAACGCTAAGATCTTCGATGAAATATACGTGATGAGGAAGGTGGTTATTGATGGTTCGAATGTGTCAGGCTTCCAGAGAACAATGGTTGTTGCGCATGACGGCTTAGCGGTCTTCCCCAATTACAAGGTCCCCATCTGGACCATATCCCTTGAGGAGGATGCCGCCAGGAAGGTTGAGGAGAAAGGTGACCTAGTGGTTTATAGGCTTGACAGGCTTGGCATACCGCTCATAGAGGTCTCCACGGGCCCCATGGAATACCCACCCGCCTCAATAGCTGAGGTTGCCTGGCTAATAGGGAGGACGATTATGAACACTAGGCGTACCAAGAGGGGGCTTGGCTCCATTAGGCAGGACTTAAACATTTCAATAGCCAAGGGGGCTAAGACTGAGGTTAAGGGTGTGCCTGAGTTATCCCTGATACCGAAGGTCATTGAGCTTGAGGTCCTTAGGCAGGTGAATCTACTTAAAATCAGGGATGAGTTGATCAACAGAGGGTTATCAAAGGATCAATACACCCCAGACCTGGTGGACGTAACAGAGGTGTTCTCGTCAACTAAGTCGAACATTGTGAGGAAGACCCTTGAGGCAGGTGGTGTCGTGGCTGCGCTTAAGACACCTGGGTTGAGGGGTTTACTGGGGTTTGAGCTCCAGCCAGGTAGGAGGTTTGGCAGTGAGCTTGCTGATAGGGTTAGGGCCTGGACAAGGCTGGGTGGCTTAATACATAGTGATGAATTACCCGGCTATGGGATAAGTGGGGAGGAGGTTAGCAAGGTGGCTGGTAGGCTGGGCACGGACTCATTCATACTGCTAATGGGTCCACCTGGTGTTGAGCTCCAGGAGGCGGCTAAGGTGATTGTGAATAGGGTTAGGGAGGCCTTTGACGGTGTGCCTGAGGAGACTAGGGCCGCTAGGGAGGATGGGACAACATACTTCATGAGGCCTAGGCCTGGGGCGGCTAGGATGTACCCTGAGACTGACCTTAGGCCAATCAGGGTTACCATAGAGCTTCTGGCTAAGGCTGATAGGTACGTACCGGAGCCTATTGATAGGCAGATTGAGCGCTACGCGTCAATGGGCATGAGCAGGGAGTTGGCTAGGCAACTGGCCGTGTCAGAGTACTCCCTAGAGGCGGAGGAGTTGATGAGGAAGTACAAGGGGAGGGTTAACCCAACCCTAATAGCCTCAATCTTCGTGAACACCATCAAGGGGCTGGGCAGGGGTGTTGAGCAGGTTGACTTGGTTAAGGCAGTGGATGAGTTACTCGCCCTATACGCCGACGGTAAGATAACCAGGGAGGCTATTCAAGACGTGCTCCAGGTCTACGTTGAGGAGGGTGGGAGGAGGGGCGTGGTGGAGATAATTAATGAGAAGGGTTTGTGGAGGATGCAGTACAGTGAAGTATTGTCATTGGTGAAGTCCATGATTGACAACGGCGTTAAGGATAGGAACAAACTAATGTCAAGCGTAATGAGAAGCCACAGGGGTAGGGTTGACTCAGGGGACCTAGGTAGGGCAATAGATGAGCTACTGGGCAAGTAAACCGCGCACCCGATGATTAGCCACTTCTCCCTTCACCAATGTACTATTTATCAGGCGCCACTGGAGATTCAGCGTATGCAACCTTCACTGGGTTTACGGCAATTGCTCTAGTGGGTTGGTATGGGCGGTATGCTTTAAAGCTTAATTGCGGGTACGGCCTATGGATGCTGAATCCATAGTTAAACTGGCCATGGGCATGGGTTTTGATGAGGCTGTGGCCGTGGTTAGGGTGAGCAGGTGGAGGATGCTGAGGTTCGCTAACAATGAACCCACGGTGTTCAATCATTGGACTGATGAATGGGCATCAGTCTACTTAACCAAGGGTAGGAGGACTTACACCTTCTCAACGTCAAACCTAGGCGAGGGGGTGATTAAGGCTAAGCTTAACGAGGCCCAGTCACTCATAGGTGGGTTAAGTGAGGACCCGGACTACGTCCCCATAACCCACCAGGGACCTGTGACAACGTGGGACTCCTACGACCCTAGGGTTGAGGGTGCTGAGGATAAGGTTGTGGACCTGGTTAAGGAGGCAATTGACGCAAGCACGTCGGAGGGTTCCATTAGGAATGCGGGCGCATTCACCTACGGCGTTGGTGAGGCGAGCTACAGCGACCACACTGGCTTAAACCTGAGGTGGAGAGGGACCTTCTTCAACCTGGCCATTAGGGCCTTCCACAATGACCCTGAGTTATCCTCAATGGAAGCCTTAACCGGTAGGAGGCTAAGCGACATAGATGCCGGGGGCCTTGGGTCCAGGGTAGGCTTAATGTTATCCATAGCCGTTAAGCTGCCTAAGACCAGTGTTGAGGGTAGGTTTAGGGTCCTGATGGGGCCCCTGGTGGCTGGGCACCTGTACGCAATAATAGCCAACAGCTGGATGAATGCCTACAACGTGCTCCACAACCTATCCCCATTAACGGCCAAGGACATTAACAGCAAGTTGGCCTCAGAGGGCTTAACGCTAGTGGACCTATCCTCAGACCCATCCAGGGTTGGGTCGGAGCCTGTTGACTTCGAGGGTAACCAGTCAAGCAATGTAACCCTGGTTGAGAGGGGGGTGCTTAAGTCATTCGTAACCAACAATAGGACTGCCAGCAAGCTTGGTGTCAAGTCAACCGGTAACGCTGCCTACGGCTGGTTAACACCCTCAATAAGACACCTATACATTGAGCCAGGTTCACTTAAGGATGACCCACAGTCAATGTTCAGCGAGCTGGGTAGCGGGGTATTTGTTCAGAATAACTGGTACACCAGGTTCCAAAACATTAGGGAGGGCTTATTCTCAACGGTGTGCCGTGACGTGGTACTGCTTATTGAGGGTGGTGAACCCAGGTACGTGCTTAAGGGTGTGAGGATCAGTGACAGGTTCAACACACTCCTGGGTAACTACGTCAACTCCACTAACAGGCCCATTCAGGCTTACTGGTGGGATATGCACGTCCCCTCAACAGTCCCCTACGTCCTAGTGGACAAGGTCAACATAACCAGGTCCTTCGAAGCGCAGCAGTAGGGCTACCCTATAAATAATCATGAATAATAAAATAGCTACTCTACTACTCTACCTGGGCCCAACCCACTATCAGTAGTCCGTCAATGTTGCTTACTGTTACCTGAACCATGGTGAAGCCCATCGCCTTAACGTTGCCCTTCGACTCAAGCTCCCTGCTGATCTCGGCTACGGCGTTGTTAACCCTCCTCAGGAATTCGTCTAGGTTTAGGCCGGCCCCCATGGAGACTGGCCCAACATTAACCCTCATTGGTATGAACCTCTGGGCCGTGACTATCATCACCCATGCACCTCGCTATTAACCTGCTCAACTCGGGCATTAAACCTTTAATATCGCCTATAACCTTGTCCAGGCTGTAATCAACCGGTATGTTGCTAGTGTCCCCACTCCACCTGGGCACTATGTGGAAGTGCACGTGCTCCTCATAACCAGCCCCAGCAACCCTACCTATGTTCACGCCTATGTTGAAGTCCATCGGCCTAAGTAATTCTGCTAACGCGCACACTGATGCCTTAATTAAGGCTGCGCACTCCATGAGCTCCTCATCAGTTAGATCAATTAGCCCAGGCACATGCCTCTTTGGGGCTATTAACATGTGCCCCCTGTTGTAGGGGTACTTGTTCATCAGGGCTATGCAGTACCTCCCCCTATAGACGACCAGCTCCTCATCACTGTTAACCGCCCTGCACATGAAGCACCCAAGCTCCCTATTGTTAATAGCCCCAGTTATGTAGCTCATCCTCCACGGCGTGTAGAGGGCCATTGGTTACAGTGGCCTTGGGTTAATTTAAGCATTAGGTTAGCGATAGTTTAATAACAGTAGCCCTAATAGGGGCTTAGTATGAGTAGGAGTAGGGATGAGGTTCTTAAGATTCTCACGGATTGGGGCAAGTCACTCGTTGACGATGTGCTTAAGGATGAGGAGCCTGTTATGCGCATACCAGCAAGGACACTAACCAACATTATTTGGGATGAGAAAAGGAAGATACTGCTCCTCGGGCCTAAGACAATCGAGAGGAGGTTCCTAGACCTAAACGAGGCTAAGCGCTTCATGCAAACCACCCTGATGCTGAGGCTTATCGTCCAGTCGATTAGGGAGGGTGTCTACCCAACCATAAGGGACCTTTACTACAACGGCAAACACACCATGGAGTTGAATGAACCTAAGCTGGGTAAGGGGTTCAGGGAGAACACTTGGGATGAGCAGGCGGAGTCGAACTCAGTGATAGAGGACATTGAGGTGACCACAGGAGTGCTTAGGGAGGAGATGGGGGTTTCGGCTGATGTTAAGGGTAAGGTAGTTGGGCCGATAGTGGTTAGGTCGAGGGGCTTTGAGATAGATGCAACCAAGATGGGTGACACTGCCTTAAGCCTACCGCCAAACCCAGATGACCTGGAGATAATTAGGCTTGACGCCAAGTACGTGCTTGTGGTGGAGAAGGACGCCATATTCCAGAGGCTTAACAGGGAGGGCTTCTGGAATAGTGAAAAGTGCCTACTCGTGACGGCTAAGGGTATGCCGGATAGGGCAACCAGGAGGTTCGTTAGGAGGCTGAGTGAGGAGTATGGGTTACCCGTCTACGTGTTCACGGACGGCGACCCCTACGGGTGGTATATATACAGCGTGTACAGGAGTGGCTCAATAAAGCTGAGTTACGAGAATGAGAGGTTGGCTACGCCTGAGGCTAAGTTCATAGGCGTCACGGCTAGTGACATAAGCAAATACAAGATCAGCGACAACTACGTGATAAAGGCCACGGATAGGGACGTTAAGAGGGCCCAGGAGTTGAAGAAGTACCCCTGGTTCCAGAGCCGTGAGTGGAAGCATGAAATAGACCTATTCCTCAAGACCAAGAAGAAGGTTGAGATAGAGGCACTATCAACCCACGGGTTGAAGTTCCTCCACGAGTACCTACTCGACAAGATACACCACGGCAAGTGGGTTGAGTAGCAGCCAACCCAGTAAGGTTAATATTGATTCACTAGAGCCCCAACCGTGGATAAAAGGGGAATAGGTGCAGTTGTTAACAGCAACAAGTGGCTCATCCTAGCCGACACCCACGTTGGGTTGGAGTTTGAGCTGCAGGAGAGGGGGGTTAGGGTACCTGTGCAAACCAGCAGGATAATCAACAACATTGTCTCCTGGGCCGAGGAGGAGGGGGCCACTGGGGTTGCGATACTGGGTGACGTTAAGCATGAGTTACCCTACCCCTTTGAATCCCTCAACGAGGTTAAGGTGTTCATAGAGGCCTTAGCCAGGAACTTCGAGGAGGTCATCCTGATAGCCGGCAACCATGATGGTGGGTTGGAGCAGGTTGTTGGCAAGGTTGGGTTAAGCAATGTGAAGCTTTATGACTCAAGGGGCCTCGTAGTTAACATTAACGGTAGAAGCGCCCTTATGATGCACGGCAACTCTAAGCCAAACCCAGAGGACTTGAGGGTGGTTGACATGGTAGTTATGGGGCATACCCACCCAGCCATAGTTATCGAGGATGAGCACGGCTTCGTCGCCAAGAGGCCGGCCATACTTAAGATAAGGGTTGATAAGGGGGAGTTCAGCGAAAGGTTGTTCGGTGAGAGGGTTGGTGAGGGGGAGTTAACCATGGTTATACTGCCCACAGCCAACCACTTAACCGTGGGTGTTGACGTTACCTCAACGCTGACCGAGGCCTTCGAGGCGCCGAGGACAATACTTAGGTATGTCGAGCCCTGGAGGATCCTGGATAGGGTTGAGGTCTACTTAACAGACTTAACCTACCTGGGTACCCTAGACGTTATAAGGAGGATCAGCGCCGAGAGAGCTGACTTTGACTCCATGTGACTTATTTATAGCACCAACGGCGTTGTACCCTTACCCTCCTCCGCGGCAATGCCCCTAGCCCACTCCTCAATACTCTTCTCAACTAGGAATGAGTACTTTGAGGCATGCTCCTCAAGCTTATCAGTTTTAATATCCACGTTTATGAGTTTCGAGACTGCCTTAATCAGCTTAATGGCGGCGGATACATCAGGGCCGAATTTACCAATGGTCTGGTTCAGTATGTAAGTTACATCCCTGTAGGACGATAACCTACCGCTCTTAACCAGGTTGTTAATCGAGGTTAGCAGCTTGGATTCAGCCAGCAACAGCACCCCACTCATAGTGCCCCTAGACAGTACAGCATCTATGAACTCAGCCTCAACCCCAACAACAATAGTCTCCTTAAGCGGCGTGAAGCCGAGGCTCGTTAGACTGTTGACTGTTAACTCATCAGTGACGAAGTACACATTGTCACTCTCACTGGGGCCTAGTGAGGGCATTGTTGATAGGCAAACCGCCCTGGATACACCGTTCTCCTCCGCCCAGGAAATAACCTTATCTATGAACTCCCTGTATATCGGTATTGGTATTGGTATGTGCTGTCTAACCACTATTAACCCAGTCTCCTGCGAGTAAAACAGCCTGTAGGGTAGCTTAGCAACGCCATCGATAACCGTAACCGCTGGCTCAATCCCCCTAATCCTAATGGCCCCTATCTCATTCATCTTAAGGGAGTCTATGAGGTACTCGGTGGCCACCACGGAGGCTAGGCTTGGCTCTGGGCAGGCTAGCAGTATTAGGTTCCTCGGATCCTTAGGCACTGAGCGTATCTTAACCTCAAGCCTCACGTTATCCATGCCCGTTAAACCTAGGCAATGTTTATAAGGTTTTACGTCAACCTGTATTCACCAACATTAATGCCAACCCTTAAGCCCTGGGTTAGGTCAAAGATCCTTAATGCGTAGTCCGCCTCATAGGCATCACCACCCCACCTAAGCACCATATCCCTCACACGCCCCCTATCCATCGCCATCAGTCGCCCATTGACACCGTTGTATATGGTGAAGGGGGGTACGTCAACCGCCACCAGCCCGTATATATGGGCCCCAGGCCCAATGGCTTTACCACCCATTATACTCGTGTTTATCCCTGTCTTAACCCAGTCACCTATGATTGGGCCCAGTTTAACCATACCTGTGTCGACGCTCATGAACCTCACGCTACCCATGGTGTTCTTCAAGTTGGACACGGTTGTACCTGCGCCGAAGTTAACCCACTTACCCACGTAGGAATCCCCCAGGTAGCCGTAATGCTCCTTAAGGGTGCAGCAGTCCAGTATCGAATTCTTAACCTCACCAGACAGCCTAACGTTCATGTAGGCCACAGTGCCCTGCCTAACGTATGTGAATGGTGATATGGCCGTGTTGGGCCCTATTAAGGCTGGCCCCCTAATGTAAATTGGAGCATCGAGGGTGCTTCCAACCACCATCACCGGGCCATCATTTGTGTTCAGCTTGACGTCACTGGAGACCTTGGAGTTGACTAGGGCTATGTTACCATTAATGCCTAACATGCCCATTAGCATGCTTATCGTCTCCCCTAAAAGCCCTGTGTTATGCCTAATAATGTCCCAGGGCCCCTTAAGCACACCTATGTTGCAGTCCTCCACAATGGCACCACCATTAACCTTAACCAGTTGAACACTGCCACAGGCCACGGACTCGTTATTGCTTATGTGCCTAATGACGGCCCTTACGTTTGAGGTGTAGGGAACTATGCATGGGTTAACCTCCGCATCGGCACTACCTGAATAATCAATGTTAACCTTAACCCCCAGTTCGCTGGTCAATAGCCTATTCCTATGCACGTGAATAGGATCAACACTCAGCATCACCGTGACCTCGCCCAGTAGCCTAATGGCCCAATGCTCAATAACCCTAAGGCCGCCTATAATCATATATTGGGGTGGGGTTGTGTAGGATATGGGCTCCATGCGTGAGCCACAGGGTAGCGATAACGATAACCTCATCGGTGTTACTTAGGTTAAAGCTTATTAAGCATTAGGGATTAACCTGCCAATGGCGGCCATACCCAGGACGCTTGTCATAGGTAGGTGCCGTAGGTGTGGAGCTAGGTTAAGGATGTACGATGACTACTACATGTGTCCACGATGCGGCTCACTGTTCTGCGTCATATGTGGTGAGAAGAAGCTCAGGGGTAGGTGCCCATTTGATGGAAGTCAACTGATTAAGAAGTAAATCATTCTTCAAGAAGCCGCTTAATCTATAAAAACATAAGTAACCCTAAACTCACCGGCAGCAATGCCGATACACCTCAAGGTTAGTGAGGGCGATGTGGCAGAGAGGGTTGTGGTGGTTGGCGACCCTGCTAGGGCTAGGCAATTGGCTAATATGCTTAGTGATGCTAGACTGGTTAATGAGAATAGGGGTTTCCTAACCTACACGGGCACCTACAATGGGGTTAAGGTGACCATTGCCACACACGGCATTGGGGCACCCTCAGCGGCCATAGTCATAGAGGAGTTGATCAGTTCAGGGGCTAGGGTAATCATTAGGCTGGGCACCGCTGCGGCATTAAGCGGTTCAATAGGGCTTGGGGACGTTATAATACCCAGTGGCGCAGGTTACAACACAGGGGGTATATACTCGCAGTACCTTGGTGGAAACGTAGCCTACCCAGCCGTGCCGAGCCACGACTTACTCCTAAGCCTAATAAGGGGCTTCACGGAGTCTGGCCTTAGGTTCCTCGTTGGGCCAGTTTACAGTAGTGATGCCTTCTATGCGGAGGAGGATTTGCCAAGGATAATGGGTTCGAGGGGTGTGCTTGGCGTTGAGATGGAGTGCGCCATACTATTCCTCCTAGGCCTAATCAGGGGGGTTAGGACTGGGGCTGTGCTTGTGGTTACCAATAACCTCACTGAGGGTAGGTTCGGTAGGTTCCTAACGGCTGAGGAGCTAGAGCCCATAATGAATAGGGTTGGCGCCGCCGTGCTTAAGGTCATTAGTGGGTTACTTACCTAACCTGCGCATGGAGTACAGTACAACACCCACGATTAACCATACCGCAACCGGCACAGTGTACTGGGGGCTTAAAGATGAAAACGAGGGCTAGTGCCACCGCCAGCACCGGTAGGCCTATGATGGTTAATACAGGTACCTTAACACCACGCAACGTTACAGTTGGTGTGGTGAATCCACTGGCTCCATTAAGGGCCTTAAACTTGGCTAATGCAATAACGGTGAGCATGTACGTAATCAGCGAGGCAATGCCATATGAACCGGCTATTAACTCAACGTCATTCGTTAGCACGAATAGGGATGCCACCATTGATGAAACCACAATGGATATGTAGGGTGTCCTAAACCTACGGTGTACAGCCGATAAGCCCCTAGGCAATAAACTATCATCACTCATCTTGTATATGCTCCTAGAGAAGTCCACTATGCCAGCATTAACGCTAATCAGCATAACCAGAGCCACCGATAGCGATATGTACATGCTGACTAGGCCATGACCAAAGAGACCCAGTGCCAATGCACCCAGTGGGTCACTTAGGTGGCCAGCCATGTATTGAACCAGCCCGGAGTACGTGGCTAACATGGATAAGGCCAACGCCACAGCCGTTGACAGGGCACATATGGCTATTATTGACAACGGACAAGCCTCGCCATTCATGGCGGGGTCACCCCAATATGTGGGAATTCAGCAATGGGTTTATAAAGACCAGCTCCGCTGAGTTATTCGATAACCCCGTAATAGGCGGGGTAACAATCGAGACCCCCAAGGTGAAACCCCACCCTCAAGGGCAGGGAGGGGGTCATTTAGGCACACTAAGCCGCGGCATCCTAGCTTCCCCGGCTGATTGGGCAATCGCATCGATTCCTATGTAACCCCTCAACGCGTAGGTTAACCCAACCATGGGTAGCGCACATTGAGTGACGTAGTTAAGTGATGTGGAATGTGAGTTAAAGCATATGCCCCTAGGGATATTAAGGTTGTTATTCCAGCTAGGTCAACGATGACTGGCTAGGTTAAACCTCGCTGAGGGTTTGATGCCGATTATGTTGAGGAACATTAACGTGTAGATCACCGCCAATGATGTAATCAAGTTGTAGGGCCACACATGGAGCACATCTACCAGTACCCCTAGGTAGCCGACGAAGCTCACGGCGCCGTAGGCTATCATTATTATCTGGTCTAGGTTAAGCAGCCAACCCGCCATGAAACCAAGCCCATCACCCAGCCCACGTCTAACGTAGTAATAAGCCCCACCGGCCTCAGGTATTGAGCTACCCAGTTCGGCGTAGGTTAACCCAACCAGCCAAAGTGGGACTGAGCCAAGCAGCATAACCATGGGTAAAGCTGACCCTGAATAGAGCGCTATTACACCCATGGAGAAGTAGTACGTTGACGATACGTCAGAGTACCCTAGGGCAAACAGCTCAATGGACCCAAGGGCCCTCCTGAGCACAATACGCCTACTATCCATCAAATCCCACATGACTCACTCCCTTTAAATACCTGGATGCGGAGATAGGGATATTAAGGGTGCGTGGGTGGGGTGGTTAATGCCTAGGGTCAGGGTTAAGGGGATTAAGTTGAGTGGCAATTACCTTGAGGTGCTCATTGAGGGTGAGGACTACACCACCATGTCACCCCTATTAACGTACATACTCCAGGACCCTGAGGTTGAGTTCGCAACCTTCGATATGGATCATCCATTGCTCAGGAACATTACACTTAAGGTTAAGACCAAGGGTAAGGACCCACTCGCAGTCCTAGAGGAGGCTGTGAATAGGATACTGGGTGACATAGACAGCATTGAAAAGGGGTTGATGCAGCAGTTGGGTGGTTCAGGTGCTGAGGCTAAGGAGGGGCAGTAGGCCCAGGGTTTACGTAATCGAGCCAAGCCAAGACTGGTGTGCAGCGGTGCTTAGGGCTGGCGGGGTTGAGTTTGTGGCTAAGAGGATTAGCCCTAATGAGGTGTCTGTGGATAGGTACCTCGGCGAGTCCGTTGAGGCTGAGTTGGTGAAGGTAATAGCTTAATTATTATCTTATTAATTATTATTAAGTTAACTCACCACTACTGGCCACGCTACCTAGGAAGTAGGCGCTTGCCCTCGGTCTCCTGGTTAGGGTGGCTGGGTCGCATTCAATTATGCCAAACCTGGCGCTGTAGCCTATCTCCCACTCGTAATTATCTAGTAGGCTCCAGTAGAGGTAACCGATGGTACCCTCCTTAATGGCTATGGTTAAGTGATCCCTAATGTACCTGATCCTGGCCTCATCATCGTCGGTGGCTATACCGTTCTCAGTGATCATTATGGGTTTCCTAACCCTCCTAATCAGCCTAATGGCCCACCTAAGGCCCTTGGGGTCGATAACCCAGCCCCTCTGGTTCTGCTTATTAGCCACTAACTCGCCCATTGTTAAGGGATTGAACTTAACCTTGGCGACTGCATAGTAGTTTAGGCCAATGTAGTCAAGTCTCCCAACCTCCCCACCCCCAAGCCAATCCGGTAGTTTCCCCTTAGCCAACGTATTTGCAATGAACCTATTCAACACGTAGTTCATGCCCATCGCCAACCCCCAGTCTATCAACGAGAACCTTGAGGCTGGCTTGGCTGGTGAAATGTGCACTATTAAGCCTACCTGATTCCCCTCTCTCTTAACCACCTCGTAGGCTGAGTCATTAGCCCTAAGCAGGTTTACTAGAGCCCTCCACATGTACTCCATGTTCATTACGAAGGGTGGAAAGACACCGAGCAGGTAGGCCAGTATCACGTACAGGTTCACCTCATTTATGGTTAACCAATACTTAACCCTACCACCCAGTGAGTCTGAGACGTACTTGACGAAGTCCAGGAAGTACTTAACGTTCTCCCCCTTAACCCACCCACCCTTACTAGTGAACCACATGGGGTTGACGAAGTGGTGCAACGTGACTATTGGCTCCATTCCATGCCCCCTTATCTCCTTAACCATATCCACGTATCTGTCCATGGCCTCGTCGTCGAACTTACCCTCACTGGGCATTACCCTGTCCCAGGCTATGGATATCCTAAGCGCCTTCAACCCCAGTGATGCCGCCAGGGCTATGTCATCCCTGTATCTGTTCCAGAAGTCGCAGGCGGTGCCACTCCTAGGTAACCTCTCACCCTCGTAGTGCCACCAGTCTGCATTAACGTTATTCCCCTCAACCTGGTAAGCTGACGTGGCGGCCCCTATGATGAAGTCGCTCGGTACCCTTAGCCTCCTCATTTCAGGTCCACGAAGGAGACGTAGGTTATAAACCTCCTCCTAACCCCATCCTTACCCTTCTCAATGACGTAGAGCCTCTGGTAGTCACCCTCCTTAAGTGGGATTACCATGACTCCACCCACGGCTAGCTGGTCGATTAGGGGCTGGGGTACTGTTGATGCGGCCGCCGTGACTAGTATTGCGTCGAAGGGTGCGTACTTGGGTAGGCCCATTTTCCCATCACCCTGGAAAACCTTAACCATGCCCCAGTAGCCGGCTTGAATAACATTTATAGTTGCGTAGAGGGTTAGGTATGGGTCTATCTCAATGGTGTAGACCTCACCCTCCCCAATGGCCCTTGCGCAGACGCACGCCTGATACCCAGTGCCGGCCCCAACCTCAAGTATCCTCATGCCTCCCCTAGGCTTAATTAACTCACACATCATGGCAACCATGTGGGGTGCGCTGATGGTCTGGCCCCTCATTATGGCTAGTGGGGTGTCTTGGTAGGCGTAGTGCCTAATATACCTAGGCACGAAGATGTGCCTAGGCACGCTTAACATAGCCTCCTCAACAGCCCTACTGGTCACTATGCCGTCAGCCTTCAATTCATCGATAAGCCTCCTCCTAGCCGCCTCAAATTCATTCAACTCCACGTGCAGTGGGTGCGTGGGGTTAAATAAACATACCCCGGCATCAACGCCTGGCTGGGTTGCATAGGGCGAAGACCCTGGATTGCCCAGCCTCAGAGCCGATTACATTGAGGGGTGCCGCTATCAGCAGGGCCTCCGAGTTTAGGCATTCATTAAGCACCCTATCCAGGTTGGTTAAACCCTCTATTATCAATACGTTAGATGACAGCAGCTTATAATGGACGTAGACCACGTCATCCCTACTAACCCTAGCCGGGTATGGGTAGTCTGGCTTACCTGAATAGCCAGCTACACTTAAGGCCTCCGTACCCACCAACGATACTCCACGTTCAACCAGGTAATCGGCCCCATCCCTTGATAGGTACTGCCAATTGTACAGGAACTCCTCACTACCCCACTTACTGGAGAACCCGGTGTACAGGAGGATGCCCAATCCACTCCTTATCCTATCCCTAAACGCCTCAAGGTCAACCCTACTGATAGGTTCACCAGGCGCCTTGCTTGACAGGTCCAATGCAACGCTGTAGACTATGAATCTGGATAGCGGGAACTTATCCACAGATGCCCCACCTGGTTGGAAGTGTAGGGGTAGGTCTATGTGGGTGCCTGTGTGCATGCCCATGCACACGCGGGATAGCGTCGTCTCGCCGTAACTTTTACCAAACCTGACGTACTCGTGGTTGAAGGGTGGGTCACCGGGGTATATGGGCATACCATTGCTTAGGCTGTGGCTCAGGTCTATTAGGAGTAGTTCACCCCTGGATACCGCATCGTATATATCCCTAATGTTCATACAAACCCCAGGCGCCTAGGCTTTTAAGCCTTAATCATGGCTAAACCCCTCCATATCCGACCGTTAAGCCTACGCAATGGGCCGTTGAAATTTAAAACTTAGGTTTATTACCCAGGATTATTAATGTTAAATGTGCATAAGCCCCCGCTCCCCGAGCCCATGGATATTAAGGATAGGATTAGGAGGAGGATGAGTACCTGCAGTGGGCCTGGATGCGTGAACTTCGCCATATGGTTCGGTAATGAATTAGCCAAGTACCTCTGGGACGCTTGGAAGGCTGAACTGAAGGCCCAGGGGATCGGGTGGATCGACTTCCTCAGGATGCTTAGTGGGTACAATTCACTGATAGCCTCCTGGGCCATTAAGGGTGAGTTAAGTTGGGGTGACTTGGTTGATAGGCTCTACTCAGCCATTGTTAAAGGTAGTAGGCAAAGCGACTTAACCAGGTTCATGTAGCCACGGCTTAGGTAAGGTTAAAAAGTAACACGCCTAATGGAGCCCGTGGTTAGGACTAGGGATACCTTCCTGGTGAACAGGGCATTAATGATAGTGGCCTACGTGTATGGGTGGGAGGTGGCTAATAGGCTTAGGGAAATGGACATTGAGGTTGAGTACCATGGCGTGCTTAGGAGGATTAAGCACATTTACGTAAACGGTAAGGTTGCCTTCAGCATTAGGGCCAGTGACGGGTTACTCATACCAACCATCCACGGCGCCTCCCTGGTGGACTCGTGGATCAGGGTCAACAGTGAGACTGCACCCTTCGTTAAGCAGGGTAGGAGCGTCCCTGTTAAGAGCATTGTTGAGGTTAAGAACGCCTCACAGAACATGGACGTCGCCATAGTTGACGAGTCAGGCGGCGTCATAGGCGTGGGTAGGTTAATCATAACGCCTGAAGAGGCTAAGACCGTGGGTAGGGGTTTCATGGCTAAGACTAGGCACCACGTTAAATAGGCCGCAAACTCCCTTCCCGCTTGAGGAATGAACTGGAGTAGTTAATATTCCTTATATTCCTTATAGGGCTAGTCGTGTACGTAAACCAGCTTAACCATGCCTCCCTCAACCCCCGTCAACTTAACGAAACCATACCTGATGAATTGCATAACCGTACCCACCTCAAGCTCAGCCACGGCTGGTTCAGCGAGTCCCCTATCCCTATTAACCTTCCCAACGTCCACTGGCACAGTTACCTCAGCCTCAACGGCGTTGGGTGGTGCCCACTGTATTATCGGTGCCTCAGCTCTCCTGGCCTCCTCAATGTCCTGGCCTAGGAACTCGGCCTCCGCTGATTCACCATTAACCTTGGTTATCTTAATGTTGCCGAGCCCCATCAACCTAATCAACACCCCAACCTTCACGTCATTGCGTTGGATGTAAACCACGTCCTTAACTTCAATGAACCTGAACCCCCTCTCTGGGTATGATGGGTGCATGGGTAGTTTAGCCTTAATGGGTCCATTAACTCCAATCAGTCTTAACCTAACTGGGTCCCTGACGAACATGTACCTGTTGGCTATGGGCTCTATCACCTGTCTATTGTATGCGTAGAGGTTGCTTAGGGTTATGGTGGCGTCGGTTTCCTTAATCCCCACGAAGAGTATTAACCTCCATATGGCCTCAGGCGTAATGCCCCTACTCCTCAAGCCTGCTAGGGTTGGTAGCGTCACGTCATCCCTGGCTAGGTTAAGCTTCTTCAGTATGCTCTTGCTTAGCTTAAGCCCCTCCACCCTAAGCCTACCGAAGTGTATCGTGTAGGGTTGCTCCCAGCCGAAGGCCTTGAAGACGTAGTACTGCTTAACCGTGTTGACCCTATGCTCCTGCGCCCTCAACACGTGGGTAATACCCATTAGATGGTCATCCACGGCCACGGCGAAGTTGTAGGTTGGCCAAACAATGTACTTATCCCCAACCCTTGGGTGTGGGTACCTGTGAGTATCTATGACCCTGAAGGCGACCCAATCCCTAATACTTGGGTCTGGGCTGCTTAAGTCAGTCTTAATCGCCACCACGGCCTCCCCCTCATTGAAACGCCCCTCAAGCATCCTATCGAACAACTCCAGGTTGACCGACACCTCAGCAAGCCTAGTACTGCATGGCTTACCCTCGAGTTTAAGCCTCTTCCAATCCTCAGGCTCGCATCCACTACCCTTAGCCACCACGTAAGCTCCGCCAAGCTCAATAATCCTCTTGGCGTGGTCGTAATATATGTTCATCCTGTCTGATTGAATATACTCCTCATCCCACTTAACCTCAAGCCACCTCAAATCCTCCCTAATCGCATCGTAAGCTTCGGGCATAGGTCTCTTCGTCCTTGGGTCTGTGTCCTCAAACCTAAGAATGAACTTCGCCTCCTTACCCCTGGCAGCGTACTTGAGCTTGTAGGCGTAGTTCACTATAGCTGGCCTGGCGCTACCCAGGTGCAGGTAGAAGTCTGGGTTTGGGGCAAACCTGAGGGCCAGTTTACTCAACCTATCCGCGTCCGGTAGCTCCGGTAGGGACTCCACGTCACCCCTCCTAGCCTCAGTGGGTCTCTTAACCTCGAGGGCTTCAGGCCACCTCTCCTCAAGTATCCTCCTCTGCTCCTCTAGGGTTAGGGAGTTCACGTAGTCCACCACCTCCCTAACCACCTCAACCACCTGCCTTGCGCTCGCCCTCAATTCTGGCCTATCAGCAAATATCTTGCTGACCACGGCCTTAACGTCAGCTTTCCCATTGAACCTGACGGCGTTGATTAGGGCGTGCTTAAGCGCCAATTCCCTAACGTCAACACTGCTCATTAAGCCTCACCGGCGCTGGGAAATTAATAAGCGTATCTAACCCTCAATAATGCTCCTTGAGCCAACGCAGGCCTTAATACCGTTAACCAGTAGGTCCTGTATCAGCTCCCTGGCAGTCTCCGTTAAGTTTAGGTTAAGGGCTTCCCTAATATCAACGAACACAGCCTCCTCCGCATCGCTCGATGCCCTTAGTGAACCGCCCTTAACCTCAACCAGGTAGTCTAGGAGTATGAAGTGGTACCTAACGTTGCCGTCACCATCCCTCTCAACATACTGGTAAACGCCCAGTAGTAGCCTAGCCTCACCCTTCAACCCAGTCTCCTCCTCAAGCTCCCTCACCACAGCCACCTTAGGATCCTCACCGGCCTCAACCATACCACCAGGTATGCTGAACTTACCCCTCCCAGGCTCATTACCCCTCCTAACCAGGAGAACCTTGCCATTGTTAATGACCACTGCGCCAACCCCAACCAACGGGTATCTAGGGTACTCCCTACCCATGCGGAAGTCGGTTTAATGAACATATTTAACGCTACTGCCCCCAAACTAAGCCCGTGAAGCCGCCTTCATGGATTGCGCCCATCTTGCCGATTTGTACGGTGCCACGTAGCTTATAATTATCCCTAAATTGGCTAATGGTATATTGCGCCCCGGGTTCATCACCATGTATATCCTCACGAACACCGTATACGCCCTTTATGATGTCGGAAAAAGGTCCATCTAAGTCCATGGATAGGTAGTCTAAGTGAAGGTTGTCGGAAACTAACGGCATGGAGCGGCTTACCATCATCTTTGCTGTGGTAACGCTCAGTGAAGTGTACCAGGGCATTGGTATTAATAATGTTAATGCTGAATCAACGTTTAAGATAAAACTAACTGAAATAGGTTAAGTCAAACATGTAGTAGGACTCTGAGAAGTTAATTACTTTTGAAGGAGTGTGGACTTATGGACCAGTACATACTCAGGTTATGTAATAAGTTATATGGTATATGGTATTAGTGAAGCACTGAATGGAATTAACAAATGTGTTTGAATCTAGTATGACCCCCTCCCCGCCCTGAAGGGTGGGGTTTCACTCTGGGGGTCTCGATTGTTACCCCGCCTACTACGGGGTCATGTATTAGATGGATTCCTGGTTATTTGCGGAGTTGGTTCTAGTCTAGGAGTGTTTTACCGCCCTTTAGAACCCCCCAGCCCACTATCCTCCACCTACCCGACACCTGCTTAATGACCACCAGCTTCGATCCCTCCTGGGCGCACACACCCCTCCTTAGGTCTATGGTTACTGCACCACCCCTCAGGCTCCTTACAACTCCCATTACTGAGGCTGAGCCAAGTATTACCATTACCGGCTCCCCAACCTTGATAGCCGAGTCCACGCCCTTCCTGCTTATTGGGTGGTACTCCGCCTCAATACTGCCGTAGACTGGGTATAGCTTACCCGGTTCCCCCACTACACTGCCCACTAGGGCGTCTGCCTTGGTTAGAGCTGGGTCGAGTAGTGTACCTATCCCCACCAAACCCCCTGGCCTGGCCTCTTCCAGGGATTGGTTGCCTATGGCTATGCTAACCACCTTAGTCCTAATGGGTACGTACCTATCCCCCAGTTTAAGGCCTGGCCTAACCTCAATCTCGTCACCAACCCTTATCCTGCCCTGGAGCAGTGTGCCGCCTAATACGCCACCCATTAGTTTACTTGGTGGGGTGCCTGGCTTATTGACGTTGAAGCTCCTCAGGACGTACATTATTGGTGGTTTGCCTAGGTCTATGACCTTGGGTTTAATCACGTTATTTATAGTTGAGACCAAGGCGTCTATGTTAACCTTGTGCAGTGCCGAGATTGGTATTATGGGTGAGCCCTCGGCCCAGGTGCCCTTGATGAAGCTCCTTATCTGCATGTAGTTCTCAATGGCCTTATCCCTATTAACCAGGTCAATCTTATTCTGGGCTATTACAAGGCCCTTAATGCCCATTATGGTTAATGCCACGAAGTGCTCCTCGGTCTGGGGTTGGGGGACCCGCGTTGACGCATCCACTACCAGTATGGCGCCGTCGACGAAGGATATCCCACTTATCATGGTTGATAGGAGGACCTCGTGACCAGGTGCGTCTAGGATGGACACCCTCCTGGTGAACCTTGCCTCAGACCCATCTGGGCACTTGCCGTCTTTAATTAGGCCAATGGGGATTACTGGGTAATCTCCGCCGCACTCGTATAGGTCAATGTTGGTGTAACCCAACTTAATCGTCATGGCCCTCTTAACCTCCTCACTATGCCTAGCCACCCACTTACCACTAAGCGCCTGAACCACGGTGGTCTTCCCATGGTCCACGTGACCGGCCGTTATGATTATTGAATCTGGGTACGTGTATTCCTGCATTACAACTAACGCAACATCCATAGGCTTAAAAAGTTAACCAGCAGCCTCATTGGGCTTGGGTTCAAGCCAAGCCTCATCAATAATGAACCTCCAAGAGTATTCACCAAGCCTCACAATCCTCCCCCTAACCCCAACTCTACTCCTGAAGAGTGGGGCGTCAACAACGAAGGTCTCGGCCTCACCACCCTCAAAGGCTGGGTTAAAGCCATGCGTAGAAGCCAGTTTAACAACCCTCTCCAGGTCATTTCTCCCAAGAACCCTGCCCATTAACCCAGGGTCTAGGCCATAGGCATCTATGGACGTTACCATAAACCTTAACCCTGCATCGTATAGTTCAAGTAGGTACCTTGCCTGGTCCTTACGCCACAGGGGTGAGTAAACCCTTAGCCCAAGTCCCTCGGCAACCATGTTTATGTTCATCCTTTGATAATCCGACAACAAGGCTCCAGTCACGATACCGGAGATTCCGCACTCCTCAACAGCCCTATTAAGTGCCCTCTTTAAGTCAACTAATTCAGCACCCTTAACCCCGCTGGTGTTCTCTAGAATTTGCCTAAACCCCATGGCCTTGGCTTGAAGCCTAGTGTACTCCACGGCTGGTCTATGAAACATCCACGAGTCCTCCCTGGCCGGTATTAGGGTTACTAGGCATTTAACGTCGAAACCATGCATAAATGCCCAGTGCACGGCGTACGTTGAGTCCTTACCCCCAGAGAACAGTGCGCAAACACCCCTCACTCTGCTTAATTGAGCTAGTGGGGTTAATAACCCCTGGGGTGATGCTTAAAAATCTGGATAAGTATACTCACACGAATACTATGGATTGTAAGTCCTTTAGGGCCATTAATGATGAGCTTAAGGCTAGGTCGAGGCAATTGCTAAGCGTAAACGTGTTAATCAGCGGGTTAACCTATAGGCTTAAGGTTCTTCAACTACCAGTGGAGCCCGTTGTAATTGGAATTGAGCTTAGGGAGTCTAAGGGGCCTGTTGAGGAAGGTGAAGTTAAACTGGAGGTAGCTCCAGGGGTAATGCTCACGGTATATACATCACCGCTTAGGTTAACCGTCACTAGGAATGGCTCAGTGGTCTTCACTAACAACTTACTCACCCCACAGCATTACGGTAGGGGCTACTTCCACCTGCTCGATGATGGCCTCCACATGCCCATTCTAATAAACCCGGGGGAGGGGGTTTATGGGGTTGGTGAGTGGTTTGGAAGGGTTAACAGGGTTGGGCAGAGACTTGAAGTCTACGTGGTTGACCCTGCCGGTTTACCCAACGATAAAACCTACGTGGCCTACCCATTCTACTGGTCAACCGCCGGCTACGGGCTTTTGATCGACACCTACTGCAGGGTGGTCATGGACTTTGGGTCTAGGTACCTGGGTGTTGGTGAAATTGTGATGCCCAGGGAGGTTGACCTTTACCTAATACTATTCAACAGGCCCAATGAGGCCATTAAGGCGTTGTGGGAGTTGACGGGCTACCCCGAAATCCCCCCACTCTGGTCCTTCGGCGTGTGGTATAGCTTATGGAGGGATGCGGGTTACGTCTACTCAACATATAGGACACAAGACGACGTGGTTAAGTTCGCTGAGGAGGTTAGGAGGAGGGGCTTACCCGGCGATGTGATACACATAGACCCAATATACACAAGGAGACCCTTCAGGGAGTCCCTGAGACTATTCCTGCTGAGACTTGGGTTGAGCGAGAGCGAGGTTAAGGAGCTGGTTAGGTATCATGAGGAGAACGGCAGGTGGAGCTTTAGACCGGTCCTCGACTACATTAAGTCCAAGTGGCCGGATAAGTTTGCGGTTATATTCAGGGAGTACCCTATGACTGGGCAAGGATGCACCTTCGAGTGGCATGGGGGCTTCCCGAGGCCAAGTGAAATGACGGCTAAGCTCCATGAATTGGGCTTTAAGGTTAGCCTATGGGTTAACCCATACGCACCCGTGGGTAGCCGATGGTTCAGTGAATTGAATGAGAAGGGGTTGCTCGTTAAGGTCAAGGGTAAGCCCATGGTTGAGATGCCGGCTTGGATAAATGGGTCGCTGGTGGACTACCGCTACCTCATCACTGACTTCGGGGCAGTTGACTTCACCAATGATGAGGCCTGCAGGATGTATGCAGATAAGATTAAGGAGCTACTTAACCTAGGTATCGATGCCATTAAAACCGACTACGGTGAGGGTGCCCCCGAGCAGGGGGAGTATTACATTGGCTCCGACCCATGCATCCACAACCTCTACCCAGTCATATACAATAAGGTCGTTTACGAGACGATTAAGGAGACTAAGGGTGAGGCCATTGTGTGGGGCAGGTCCGGTGGGCTTGGCATACACAGGTATCCGATTAGGTGGACCGGCGACCCTGATTCAACACCCAGGGGGATGGCTGCATCGCTTAGGGGCGTCTTATCAATGGCTACCTCCGGCATAATGTATGCCAGCGTTGATATAGGCGGCTACAGCGGCACACCGACACCTGAACTTTACGTTAGGTGGGCTCAAATGGGTTTATTATTATCCCACAGCAGGTTCCATGGAACCACGGAGAGGGAACCGTGGAGCTACGGCGACGAGGCTTATAGGATAGTCTCAGGCTTCATTAGGCTCAGGTACTCGTTAATACCCTACATCTACTCGCAGGTAGTTAAGGGCTTGAGGACTGGGATGCCGCTGGTTAGGCCGCTCATCATGGATTACCCCGATGATGAATCAGCCAGGGACATTGATGATGAGTACATGTTCGGCGAGGCCATGCTAGTAGCCCCATTGTTCACAGGAGATGAGAGGATTGTTTACCTACCTGAGGGTGTGTGGTACGATTACTGGAGTGGTGAGGTTATCAGGGGCCCAACTACGGTTAGGGTTAAGGCACCCCTGAACAGGATACCCATCTACGTTAAGGACGGGGCTGCAATACCCTACACAAGGGTTAAGGCGCTTTACCTAACCCCGGAGGTGTTTCATGACCTTTCCGTTGAGGTCTACGGTGACGTTGAAACCTTCTCAGCCGACTTCGGTGGGTATGGTAGGCTGGAGGGGGTTAGGGTGAATTACGGTAAGGTACAGGTGATAGGTGACTTCAAGGTATCCTTCACCAAGGCCCCTCACCATGAGCCACCTTGATAAGCGGCCTTGGTTAACCAGTCTGCTTTTTAAAGGGTTGCCTAAACCTAACTTTGACTCATTATGACCAGTGAGGATTACGTAGCCAAGAAGATGGCTCAATTAATTAGGCAAGGAGCCACCTTAACCCAGTACACGTGCCCAGTCTGCGGTACACCACTCCTTAGGCTTAGAAGTGGCAAGTACTACTGCGCCAAGTGCGATAGGGAGGTTGTGGTTGTTAGGAGTGATGAGGAGGAGAGAGAGGTGACGATTAGGTATGGCCTAATTAACGTTAGGGATGTGGTATTCTCCAAGATAATGGAGTTATCCAGGGAGTTGGGTAAGGTCAACGACATAGATGATGTGAACAGGTACGCTGTAACGTTAACAAACCTACTCAACGCCCTAGGCATGATAAATAAGCTTATTGGTGAACAAGGCAAGTCAACCACGGGTCCCCAAACCTAATGGGGCAGTTTTGGTTTTCATGATTATTTGTAGGGTTTGTTACCATTGGTGATGAAGCGATGGGTTTATTAACCCATCCCCAACACCATTAACCGGTTACCCCGGGTTTCCGAGACCCGTAGTGGCAAGGAACCCCTGGCGACAGGGAGGGAGCCACTGCGGTGAGGGGGGCTTGGGGCGACCGTCGAGAAGGAGACGGCGGGTTTTAGCGGTTTTCCCGCCGTCTCCGGAGAGACGGCTAGGCTTACGTTTAAATAACAAGCTTAACCTAGTTAAACCTAAATGAACGCTGTTGAGGCTGTTGAGCTTAGGAAGAGGTTCATAAGCTACGAGAGGATTGGCTTAATTAGGAGGAGGAAGACCATTGCGAACGCCTTGAATGGAGTTTCCCTGAACGTTAAGTGGGGTGAGGTCTATGGGTTACTGGGCCCTAACGGGGCAGGTAAGACAACCACCGTTAAGATACTATCCACACTCCTAATACCTGACTCCGGGTTTGCCAGGATTAACGGCTTTGACGTGGTTAAGGAGGCTAAGAAGGTTAGGGGAATTATTGGGCTTGTCCTTTACCCGGATAAGGGCTTCTACTCAAGGTTAAGCGGCTTCGAGAACCTCGTCTACTTCGGTAGGCTTTACGGGTTGAGTAGGGGTAAGGCCGAGGAGAGAGCTAGGGAGCTGCTTAGGTTGGTTAACCTAGATTGGGCGGCTAATAGGCCATATGAGGAGTATAGCCTAGGCATGAGGGCTAGGTTATCCATAGCCAGGGCCCTCATACATGACCCACCTGTGGTTTTCCTAGATGAACCAACCATAGGTCTTGATCCAGTTTCCTCAAGGTCCATTAGGGACCTCATTAAGGGGCTTAAGAGGGAGGGTAGGGCCGTGCTACTGACTAGTCATAATCTCTGGGAGGTTGAGGAGGTTTGCGATAGGGTTGGCATAATAGGCTCAGGTAAAGTGCTCATGGAGGGTTCGCCGAGGGATATTAAGGATAGGCTTGGCTTAAGGTACGTCATAGAGATTGAGATTGAGGGGGATTCTAAGGGCAAGGTTATTAGGGTTGAGACCACTGACCCAGTTGCAGAGCTTAAGAGGATTATGAATGAGATTGAGGGCAATGGGCTTAGGATAAGTAGGATGAGGGTTAATGAACCATCATTAGAAGAAGCCTACATAAGGGTGGTTTCCGGGTGAGGCTGAGGGATTGGTTAAGTCTGTTCTGGGCCATAATGCTCAACGAGTTAAGAATAATCGCCAGGGAGCCAGGTGGGTTAGTCATACTGCTACTAATGCCCTATTTAGTGGCGGGTGGAATGGCCTTCATGGCCTCCTTCTTCACCAGGGTTAGCGGAATCGACTTCATAAGGGAATTCATAGGCTTTGAGGTGGTGATGGTATCCATGATAATGGTTCAAACGGGGGCTAGGTTCATAAGCGAGGAGAGGAGTGGGGGTAGGCTTGAACACCTCATAGCAACCCCAGTAAGCATGTATATAATACTCTTCGCTACGTCGATTGTAATGGTAATTGTTAACATAAGCGCCTACCTGGTGGCCTCCCTACCCGTGATTTACGGGGTCTTCGGTGTAATTGGCCTTTTGAGGCTGATTCCAACCCTAGTAATCATGTTCATCGGGTTAATGCCCCTATACGGCATAGGCCTAGCCCTAGCGGGCGTTGTGGTTAGGCTTAGGGACGTGGACGCACTAATGAACGTCGTAACTGCACTACTCAGCGTGCTCTCTGGGGCCACTTACCCAATCTACATCCTACCCAAGTGGGTTGATGCAGTGGTGGTGGCGTTACCCATGTATCAAATGTACCAAACCGCATTGGGTATAGTTATGGGTAGTGGCGTCACGGGTCTAATCTACGGCCTAGCCGCATCCACGGTGGCCTACCTGGCCCTAGGGGTGTTCACCTATGGTAGGGTTGAGAGAGACATGCTTAAGGGTGGTGTTAAGTAGGATTGCCCTCGAGTTTCAGAGGGGGGTTAGGCTACTCTTCTCCAAGCCCGCTGAAAACATAGCCTTCGTAATCTCTGCACCACTCTGGCTGGCCTTCTTCATACTGACGCTTAGGGGCTATGGCGTGGTTAGGCTTAGTCAAACGGACCTCCAATTATTCCTATGGGTGGCCTACGCCTTCACATTATACTCAACCTGGCTATGGGGGTTTGGGCACGGCATAATGGATGAGGGTTACGACGGGGTCCTTGAGTATGTGCTAGCCGGTGGGGAGGGTTTGCTAACCCACTTCACGGGCTGGGGCCTAGCCCTAATAACGTACGAACTAATGGACCTAGCCGTAATAGCCGCCAGCTTCACCGTGCTCTTCAACACGCCAGTGATGTTCATTAATCCAATACTCTTCGCAACATCAATACTCCTGGTCACCCTGGAGTTACTCTTCACCTCCGTCATTTACTCCATGCTTGTGATTAGGCTTAGATCAAATTGGGTTGTAACCAACATAGTCCAATTCATACTCCCAACCCTAGGTGGTTTAATACCGGGGGAGGTTAACGGCTACGTTAGGTTAATCAACAGATACTCGCCATTGGCCTACCCAGTGGTCCTCATGAGGGAGTCGGCGCTGGGCATTAACGAAATCAACATACCCCTACCAATGCAACTGCTGTACTCAGTCGTTATAATAATAGCCCTAGCCTTACTAGCCTGGCTCACCGTTACGTTGACTACGATTAGGCTTAGGTCAAGTGGACAACTGGGCCTATACTAAACCTACTGGGCCATCAGCTGATGGCCCAGGCTTGATTAAGAGGTGCTAAGAACATTAATTTTCACGCAGTGCGTGTATCGAGCGCTAATACTTTTAATATTTAAACTAATGGTTAGGGTTATGGTTAAGTTTAGGTTTAGCAATGGCGTGACTGTGGAGTTGATTAAAGGCGACATAACTGAGGTTGAGGCTGATGCAATAGTTAACGCAGCAAACCAGTACCTTGAGCATGGGGGTGGTGTGGCTGGGGCCATAGTGAGGAAGGGGGGTTACGTTATACAGGAGGAGTCTAGGGAATGGGTTAGGAGGTATGGCCCAGTCCCGGTGGGTGGGGTTGCTGTTACTGGGGCCGGTAGACTTAAGGCCAAGTACGTGATACATGCCGTCGGCCCAAGGTGGGGTGTAGATGACCCAAACCTACTGCATGATGCCGTAGTTAACTCGCTTAGGAAGGCTGAGGAACTGAACCTAGCCAGCATAGCCCTACCCGCAATATCAACGGGGATCTTTGGGTTCCCCTACGATAAGGCGGCTGAGCTAATGGCTGACGCCATCAAGTCCATGGCCAATTCACTTAGGGCTGTTAGGAGGATTATAGTGTGCCTCTACGGTGATGAGGCCTATGAAACCTTCACCGATGTCTTCAATAAGGTACTTGGCCCGGTATCTCAGGTGAGCCAGTGAGAGTTAAATAAAAGGCGAGGCCCATTTAAACAGTGGAGTTCTTCGTGGGTACATCAGGCTGGCTCTACGACTGGAATGAGGACTCATCACTGGACTGGTACGTAAGGTACTCAGGGCTTAACGCCATTGAGTTGAATGCCTCATTCTACAGGTTCCCCTTCAGGAATCAGGTACTGTCCTGGGTTCGTAAGGGGTCAAGCCTACGCTGGTCCATTAAGGTGCATAGGTATATAACCCACGTTAAGAGGTTAAGGGAGGATGCCTTAGATGCTTGGCGCAGGTTTAAGGAACTGTTCACACCACTTGACAAGTACATTGACTTCTACCTATTTCAACTGCCGCCAAATTTCACCTATAGTGGCGAGAATGCTGAGAGGATTATACTCTTCGCCAGGGAGAGCGGCCTTGGGTGGAGGTTTGCCGTGGAGTTTAGGAACAAATGACCCCCTCCCCGCCCTTAAGGGTGGGGTTTCACCTTGGGGGTCTCGATGGTTACCCCGCCTATTTGCGGGGTTACTAAGCATCCTAGTAAAGCAGGGATTAATAAACCTATCGCCTAGACCTACATAGTTAGGCAACCCCCGCCCTAAAGGGTGAAGCTTGACCATTTTGTCATGGTTTAACGATGAGGCATTAAGTACCATTAAGGATGTGGGTGTAACCGTGGTATCTGTTGATGAACCTGGGGCGACTTGGATAACCTCCACCAACGGCATCATCTACCTCAGGCTTCATGGTAGGTTAAACTGGTACTGGTATGACTACAGTCATGAGGAGCTTAGGGAATTGATAAGTAGGGTTATGGTATTGAACCCAGGCAAAGTGTACGTATTCTTTAACAATGATCACTGGATGCTTGAAAACGCCAGGGCAACCCTCAGAATACTTAATGAGATATTGAAAAACCATTGAAGTTCACGGCGCATAGTGGTGTGGTGGCACTATGGTAATAATGTTAATATACCTCTGTGGTGTTCATTTAACATGGCTGTTAATAGGGGTAGGAGGCTAGCCCTAAAGCTCATAGCATCTATGGCGGTGGTTGGGGTCGGCTATTACGTCATCTCCAGGCTAATCCCTGTGAGGCTAAATTTAAGTAAAGTCAGCTCCGGATCTAGTTCAACATTAAGCTCAATGCTTAGGCAGGTTAGCTCAATGGAGCTCATGGATAGTTTAAAGGGGTTCAGCATTTCGGCTAATGGCGGTGTAGTGCTTAGTGAGAAGTCCTTCATAATGCAGATATTACCCGGTACAAGTGGGGACTACGCATTACTGTTTAATAATGGAAACGTGTACATACTACTACCCTCCAACTATGGCAACGTGGGGCCTAACCCAACCCTACCCAGTAACATTGACCTGAGTAACGTGACCGGGACCACGAGGATTAGTGAATTCACCGTGTTCGGTGGTGGTGTGGTTTGTTACGGTGAAGACTCAATACCTCCACCCTGGTCTCCATGCGCATGCCCCTGCTCACCCTACGTAGGCATATACAATAATTCAACAGATGAACTTAACGTAATGGCCATACCAGGTGGTAGCTGCGATAATGCGAACTTCACCTTCGCTGTGAATGGCAACAACAATGACCTACTCCTCTTCGGTGGCGGCAATTACCCACCTCGATCCTGCGAGTGCGGTACATGGTGTGTTACGCATAGGAGTAGTGTAACCTCGGTGGGCATCGGTGGTGAACCAATGGCCATGGGTTTTACAACAATTGACGTAGAGGATGATGACGGTAATGAACTTTGGATGTACAGGATGCCTGGGGTTAGGTACGGCTCAGGCGTGTTGCTGCTGGCCCAGGGGGCTAACTCAAGTAGGCTACTGCTTGAGAACATTAACCTAAGTGAACTATACAGCAACATGAACAGCAAGCCCACAACCCTATGCACAGGTGAACCATATGTTAAACCCAACTTACAGTCAGTACTAGCCGATGACTTTAACGGTGATGCCATCCCATTCACCTGGATTAACGACGATCAAGTCTACGTGGCCTACCATAGCGTTGATGGTTACGTTAACGTGGTTTCAAACGGCGGCTTTAGGCTTAGCCTAACTAAAGTACCCTCAACACCATTCATAAAGTTCGTTGATGGCGAACTATACGTAGCGTATAATAATGACGGCGAATTCACCATTAAGGCACTGAACCCATACGGTGGCAATCTGCTCGGTGAAGTTACGGTTAATGGACAAGGTTTCATTGATGTTAATGGTTACGCAGTGGTGCTTGAGGGTTTAACACCAGGTAGTTTAATAAGGGTGTTTAAACTGGACACTGATAACGAGGTAAGTCTCGTTCTTTAGGGTGTGGTTGTTTTTCTATGTGGTCTTTAGGTGGTGGGTTTGTGTTTCGCGTAGGTGTTTGGTGCTTGGGCTGGTGCCTTTGGGAGGGGGTTTTCCTTGCCTTAGATGAACCGTAGGGCAATACCCCACCCTTTTCACCACCCCACTAAGACGGGAAGGGGATCATTAATATGGCCAATACATATCCAAGACGTTAACCTCACCGTTAAGCCCTATTGCAACATCACTCTCAAGCCTAACCCCAAATCTACCGGGTAGGTAAATACCCGGTTCTATGGTAAACACGGAGCCCCTTGGCAATGGCTTATCATAGCCGCCGCTTATGTAAGGTTCCTCATGGACCTCAAGCCCTAACCCATGCCCAGTCCTGTGTATGAAATAACCCCCGTAACCATTCCTTTCAATCACACCCCTGGCCACTGAGTCTATGAATGCCCCGGTTAACCCAGGCTTAACCGCCTTAATGGCCTCGTCATGAGCCTCCCTAACCAATTCATAAATCCTGTTGAACTCAGTCGTCGGTTCGCCAAGCGTAAATGTCCTCGTTAAGTCGCCGTAGTAGTCATTGTGAGTCGCCGTCACGTCAACGACTATCACATCACCTTGTTGAATACTTCTATTTCCAGGTAGCCAGTGTGGTATTGCTGAGTTTGGTCCTGATTGAACAAGCACATCCCTGGGCTCAGCCCCAGCCTCGGCTATTGCATTACTAATCACCCTGGCAAGCCAAGCCTCACTTACCCCAGCCCTAATGGCCTCCCTGGCAGCCCTAATCCCCTCCTCAATAGCCCTAACCGCAGCCTTTATGCTACCTAACTCATCATCATCCTTAACAATCCTCATGCCTGCTAGAACTGGGTCGATGTCCTCATCCCTGAACCCACCCAACACACCCCTAAGCACCCAAAGGTTCCTAATCGGTGCATTACCCTCAAACCCAACAACCCTAGCCCCACTACACCCTGAAGTAGCCCTCCTAACGGCTTCCAAGGGCCCCTCCTGGTCAAGGTAGGTTATGTAGGGTAACCCTGTGGTTATTGCCTTACCCTCGTCGAGCTTAGGCACTATTAACGTTACTTCACCAGTCCCCACGCATAGGAGCAATGCACCAAACCTCTCAAAGGTCTCCAACCTAACGCCCGTCAAGTACCTTAAGTTGACTGGCGTAGAGACTAGGGCCAGGTCAACGCCCTTTTCCCCAAGCTCCCTTAGGAGTAGCCTAACCCTATCAATGGGCCTAACCACTACAGCGTATTGAGTGCCGTTATTTAAACATGCCCTTGACCAATGAGCATCAGCCAGTACATTACGGATTTACTGCAACTTGAACCAGCAGTATAGATAGGGTAAGTGATGCGTTTAATGGGATAATGAGTATTTAAATGCGCAGGATACTGAGAGAGCTAGCTGTTCCCTGCCCTTGAGGGCGAGAGTTCTAGCCCACTGAGGCTTCCTATCGCTGGTCTGGAGCCACCCATGGGCGTGGCATCACCGTTCAGTGCCTATCGCCAGCATCGGGTGGTGTACGGCTAATCCCTGAGACCCCGGGGAAACCCGCCCATCAAGGGGTCAGAAGGCTTACCCATTGTTAATTGGTATGGAAAGTTGCCCATTACCAATACTGGTGAAGAATAAGCGGGATATTATTAGTGGCTTTTTAACCAAGCTGTCTTGGTTTATGCCTATTCCTCATTCATTAGGGCTAACTCTAATTCATCAATGTACTTCCATGCATCATCGGGGAACACTAGGACTGCATCATCAACGTTAAGCCTTAATGCAGCGTACGCCACGGCTCCTGAACTTAAACCAACCAGTAATCCATCACCCCTGGCCACCCATCTAACCCCCATTAAAGCCTCCTCCCTGGACACGTCAACAACATCATCAACCCTAAGCAACTTGGCGAATGGGTTACCGTTGTTGAGCCTCTTTATGCCTGGTATCGTTGAGTTAACGCTAGGTTGAACTGCTATCACCTTAACCTCATCCCCATACCTCTCCTTGAAGTACATGGATATGCCTGTCATGTGCCCTGCCGTCCCAACGGAACCAATCACGTACCTCGGTTTAAACCCAGCGAGCCTGCACTGTTCATCAATCTCCCTTGCCGTGAACTTGTAGTGCATCATGTAGTTGGCTGGGTTTGAGAATTGATTTGGGTGTATGTACCCAAGCCTATTAGCCTCATTAATAACCTCAGGTAGTATGGTGGATGTGTTGCCCTCACGCTCAACCACCTTAACACCCATTAACCTCAACATGACTTTAAATGGCCTTGGGGAGGCCTTGGGTATGTAGGCCACGTAGTCCATACCCCTTGATTTTACTATTGACGCCAGGGCAACCGCCAGGTTGCCTGATGAAACCTCAACAACCCCCTCACCACCGTTTATTGACTCCACGAGGGCTAGCGCCGTCCTATCCTTGATGCTATGTGTTATTGGATTCATGAACTCGAGCTTAGCCCAGACATTATGGGGTTCGAAGGACCTAAGCCTTAACAGGGGCGTTGGCCAGGCGCCCCTTATGAGTTCTTCCACACTTCTGAACACGTTACCACGTGCAAATACCGGTCCCAGCCATAGCTACCATTGTTGATGCAGCCTATTTAAGCGTTTTGTTTAACCTTAAGGAATGAGGGCTCTAACGTTAACCTTACCCATGGGCTTAATGGTACCGATCCTGTAGCCGGCTATTATTAGTGCTGAGTTCAGCAGTATGTAAACCGCCAGTATTACATGGCCAAGGATTAGCAGAACAACGCCTGAGGTTATTAGGGTTAACGCCACTGCGTTTTCAATGAAAAGCCTCTGCCTTAGCAAAGCCTTTGATGCCTTCGGCGTGTAGAACCAGGGTAAGTCCCCTATTAGGGCCTTGAGTAGGTACACCATTAATGGGAACCCAAGCGCATACATCGTTAAGCCACCTACTATCAGAGACCTGAATAGGTCCCAGTTACCGTAATTCATGGCCTTACCCACCGCTATGATAAACGCCAGTAGGGCTACGCCGACAGCATCCGCCAGTATTGATAGGACCAGTATTGGGAGTGGGGGTATTATTATGTAGAATATCTGCATAACGATCATCGTTATGATTGATATTAAGCCCAGGTAGGCGACAGGGTATTTAAGAAGCCACAGTACGGCATCCAACTTATCCAACATCCCCCTCTTAGACCTGATTATGTTAATTAAGTACCTTCTCAGGGCCCATATGTCGTTGGTAGCCCACCTAATGGTCTGAGACCTGAAGGCATTGTATGTGCTGGGCATCTCAGTCAATACCCTCTCATCAAGTACCCCGATCCTACCACCCATTAACCAGATCCTTAGGGCCAGGTCCATGTCATCAGCCTTACACCTGCACAGTCCATTAATCCTGTTGAAAAACTCCCTCCTCATGACTATGTTGTTGCCGATGATCATGTAGAACCCCCTTCTTAACCTTGAAAGCGCCCTACCTACTATCTGTATCTCACTCATCACGTTAAACAGTATCATTAATGACTTGCTGAAGCCATTGGGCACCCTTGGTATGCTTAGGAAAGGCGCACCAACTACATCATAGCCCTCATTGAGGTAGCTCAAGGCGACCTTAAGGTAATTCCTAGGCAGTACAGTATCCACATCTAATATCAGCAGTACCTCACCTGAAGCCAATTTAGCGGCCTCATTAACGGCCCCACCCTTATAGCCGGTGGGCCTACTCCTCCAGTTAACCAGAACCCTTAAGCCATAGGTCCTACTAACCCTATCCGCCAATCCCCTAATCAAGCCAGCCATATGCTCATCATCATCGGTGGCTATTATAACCTCAAGCCTATCCCTAGGGTAGTCTAGGCCAACAATCCTCTTGACGGCATCCTCAACAGCATCAAGACCCTCACCCTTAACAGGTATTATAACGGAGACCATCGGCAGCCAACCTGGGTTGAAGTCCCGTATGGTTGACCTTACCCTGCCCGTGGCCCTCAACCTAACGTAAGCCGCGTGCATCATGATCCCCAGCTGCACGAGCACTATAGCCATGAACACAGCGTACACCACGTAAACCACCAGTATGAATGGTATGTAACCCTTGGGCACAGGCTTAGCCGCCACACCGACCGTTGAATTCATCTGCGTGGTGTAGTACGTCGAATTGCTTAGTATAACATGTATTGCGCTTACGTACTGGTCAAACTTCAACTCCATGTTTGTGATTATTTGCGTAGCATTAAACTCTATAATCTTAGTTATATTATTGAGCAGTATTTGGCTTTGCGTAGTAGTATTAGTTATCATTACTGGGTTTTACATTTAGGACCTTAATAAAGATTTCCTCATTTATCTAGAGTGCTAATTCACCATCACCCTAATTACTCCTCTTACCGTTAATGAATTCTGTGACCCATTGGTAAGCCTCATCAGGTGGTGCATGTATTGGCGGGTTCTTGAAAGCCCATGCGGCGACACTGTAGACTGGGCCAGCTACACCCCTATCCAACGCAACCTTCATTAACCTAAGTACGTCAACCATGATTCCAGCGTTGTTCCATGGGTCATGAACTTCCAGGCTGACTTCAATCCTAACAGGAACCCCGGCAAACCCCTGTGCCTCAATAAACATGTGTGCCCTCTTCCTACCACCCAGGAAGCCCACGTGGGCTACGGGGGTTATGTATGTATCGAATTCCTGCCCCTCAACCATCCTCTTTATGGCAGTGGTCTTAGTCTTCTCCTTCTGGCCCTTCCTGTAGTTCAAGTTTAGGAAGTCTGGTGTGCCACCTACGTTGAGTTGGTAAGTCCCAATCACCTTAAGGCCTCTTAATGATAGGAGGTGCATTATAGTCTTGTGAAGTACAGTTGCCCCAAGTTGATTCTGAACATCATCACCGAGCAGCGGTAAGCCAGCCTTAGTGAACATAGCCTGCCACTGCTCAGAGGTGGCTATCTGGGCTGGCATGGCGTTTACGAAACCCACCCCAGCCCTCAATGCAGCCTCTGCGTAAGCCTCCGAAGCCCTTTGTGCCCCTGTGGGTAGGTAGTTGATTAGTATGTCTGTGTTCGCTGACTCCAACTCCTTAACGACATCATCAACCTTAGCCTCAACCACAGGTATGTGCTTACCCACGAGCTCGGGGGCTATGCCGTCGAGTAGTGGGCCTGGTTTAACAACCACGTTAAGCCTATCTACGTCAATTACCTTAATGGCGTTGTTAGGAGGCGTGAATATGGCCTCTGACAGGTCCTTGCCAACCTTCCTAGCATCCACGTCGAAGGCGGCCACGAATTTTATGTCATCTATAGTGTAGCCGTTAACCTCCTTAAAGGCCACCCCAGTTGCATCACCAGTGGCCTTGTAGTACTGGACCCCTTGGACTAGGGCTGAGGCGCAGTTGCCGACACCAGCTATTGAAACCCTTATGTTACTCTTCATCACTTCGGTATATTAACGGCTGTTAATAAACTTTGCCATTTTAACAGGACAGCTGCTACACCCAAGGCCCATCATGACTATTTCAATTGCTAAACTACCTTAGGTCAAACATATGCGTACTTATCCCTAGTAAGAACCTCGGCGCCGCCCTCAGTCACGAGCACCATGTTCTCAACCCTAATGCCACCCACACCCTTGATGTAAATCCCAGGCTCAATGGTAATGACGTTACCGGCTCTCAACACATCGCTGCTGCCTGGGCCCAGTAAAGGCTTCTCATGAACCTCCACTCCAACCCCATGGCCAAGGCTGTGTATGAAGCCCCATGGAAATCCATACTCGTTAATCACCCTCCTAGCCTCTGCATCGACATCACTGGCCTTAACGCCCGGTTTAATGGCCCTTATGGCGCTCCTAGAGGCCTCAACCACAGCCTCATAAGCATCCTTAAGCTTACCCTCAATGCTCCCTGTGGTTAGGGTTCTTGTTACGTCGGCGCAGTACAACCTGTAGCGGGCGCCTATGTCTATGACTACTGTTTCACCCTCACCAATGATCCTGTCGCTGTGGGTGTGGTGGGGCTTGGCGCCGTTCGGACCTGAGCCCACTATTGGGTTGAAGGCTAACTCATCACCACCATGCCTAATCAACCCCTGGTATATGTAGGCCGCCACGTCCCTCTCCCTAATACCCACCAGCCTCATACCATACAGTTCATCCAGGACCTTGAGCGTTATGTCTATAGCCCCCTTAATTAGTTCAAGCTCCTCAGGCAACTTAACGGACCTAATGCCCTGTATGTCGCCTGACGCGTTAATGGGCTTGGCATTAGCCGCGTTAAGCACCTTACCCACCAGTTGGTTATTGGGGTCATCAATCACTACGCCTGATCCCTGCCTAACCCAGGAGGAGACTAGCCTAGTTAACTCATCACTGCCGAATATGAAGTTACCCTCCACCGGCAGCTTATAGCCTGAGTAGGCTAGGACCTCGGCATCACCTCCAATCAACTCCATTGCCCTATCGTAATCCAGTAGGGGAACGACGACTTTAACCGTTGAGTCGTCTAGGTAGGCCAATATGCCATCCTCGTAACCCAGCAGGTAACCCATGTTCCTCGGGTTTGTTAGGATTAAAGCCGAGGCCTCCTTATCCCTAATTAAGCCCCTTAAGGCGTTTAACTTACCTCTAAGCATTACGCAGTGGTATGCTTAGTGTTTTAATTTGTTTTTCACAGCCCAGGTAGAGGAGGCCTTCGCCCTTTAGGGTGGGGAGCCGTAGGCCTAAACCTCCAAGTGGGTTTATTGCCCTGGTTCACTGGCCTTTTAGTAGTAGTGAGTAGGCTTGGAGCGCCTTCGCCAGTAGGTCTAAGTCCCTCTTGAGCCTTGCGTAGGTTTCCTCGCTTATCTGCCCATTGGCCCTAGCCTCCTCCAGGTTTTTGGTTAGTTTCTCAACAGCCTCCTGGGATATGGCTGATACGTCTATGGACCTGATCCAGTGGTTCATTAGTCCATTCTCCAATTCACCCAGCAGCGACTTGGCTTGGTCATACATTTTACTTAACTCCTCTATTGCGGTATTCAGTTCATTAACCAGTTTGCCATAGGACTCATCGTCCATTAGGCCTATCTCCCTCTTAACCTCAGCCTCCTCAACCTGCCTCCTCAAACCCTCTATACCTGCCTTAAGTTGGTTAACCCTGGATTCTATGAGCGGGTAGTCGCTGTCCCACTCCCTCTTAAGCTCATTAACAGCGTTCCTGTAGCCAACCCAAGCCTCATCAAGTCTCTTAACCCCCTCCCTGTAGTGGTTAAGCCTCTCCTCAAGGGCCTTCATCAACTCCCTGTAAACGTTTATGTACTCCTCCACGTTAACCACCCATCATGGTTAACTGCGCCTTAATCCTCTCATAAATCTCCTTACTAACCCTCCCAGTCCTGTAAAGCTCCTCAAGCTTAGCTAGGGATAGCTTGACCTTAGCCGCCTCAGTCCCCTCGGAGAGGACCCTCCTGTAGTGGGTTAGTATAGACTCCTGGATCCTGCCATAGGCCTCCCTCATCTCGTTAAGCTGCTGCGTTATGCTACTCAGCCTCTTCTCCACGTACTCCCTTGCCTTACCGTAGGAGGACTCGTCAATCATCCCAGCCTCCCTCCTGTACTCAAGCTCCTTAATGGACTCCTCCAGATTAGCCTTAATCCCCTCAAGGGATAGGAGGTACTGGTTCACCAAGTGTTCATTCTTATCCAACTCACCCTTAGCCGCCGTGGCCTTACCCTCATAACTCCTCCAAGCCTCATCAAGGTCCTTAACCCTACCCTGCATGGACTCCAGGATACCCCTCAACCTGTTTATGACCTCATCCTCAGGTTCACTTACGCTAACGCTAGCTGCCGCAGTGGCCGCCTGCTGGGTAACTGTAACGAGGGGCTTAACCTCAGTGGTGGCCGCTTGAGTCTGCTGAGCCTGAGGCACACCCTGCGTAACCTGACCCCTCTGCCTTCTAATGTAGTTTATGTAGAGGGGGCACGATGGGTAATCCATGAAGCAGTACCAAGCCTCAGGGTTAACACTACGGTCAACGGCACCACACACGTAACCCCCCTCAACCTTTTTGAGTAATGGACAAACAGCCCTCATTACACTTAAACAGACACCTTACGCTTATAAAAATTATGCTTAGAATTAATGACAAAAGAGCGACAAGCCCTACCTCTTCTAGGGGCCGGGTTTAGAATGAAGCATTTACTAGCCTCCTCAACTCTTCAACTCATTGCCTTAATAACCCCTGTTGTAGATGGGAGTGAAACCAACCCTTAAATGGTAAGAGAGACTGACCTCCTCCCCACCCTAAAGGGCGAGACTTGCCACTCGTTTTGCCAGTTGCCGGCTGCGCAAATACTTGCCAATTTTTGGGCCGTTAAAGCAGTGGTAATCCTAATGCTGGGGTTACGCATGATAATTAACGGCAAACCTCACTATTCATGGCGGGTTGCTTCATTACGTGGGTTAGGTTTATTAACCTTGGTTTTGTGTTTCATTTGGTGTCTCGTGGGTGCCCTCCCCTGGTGAACTCTCTAGGGATTTGTGGGGGTCGGCGCCGACTTCAGCCGGGATGCCGGGGGAGGGTGTCTACGAGGTTGAATTCAAAAACACGAGAACAAATGTGATCCGTCTTCTTCCAAATGGTTTTCAAGAGAGGAAGTTGAGGAGGTTGGCGAA
>Ga0081474_122070_pt1 | contig 88513 bp, 97 predicted proteins | sample OneHunmetagenome_2_FD_70978 | JGI IMG/M metagenome (GOLD analysis project Ga0081474, IMG submission 70978) | Ferrous microbial mat communities from One Hundred Spring Plain, Yellowstone National Park, USA v2 (version 2) | ecosystem: Environmental > Aquatic > Non-marine Saline and Alkaline >... | reverse complement strand
ATATCTGGAGGCGCATCGTCGTTACTTGGCGATTACGTTGTAGGGCCTGAAAGGTTAAAATTAATAACTAGACAGCTAATGAACGCTGGCTCAAACATATATGAACTGAATACGGTGCGAAAACACCTTTCTTATCTAAAAGGTGGAAGAGCCGCAAAAATCACAGAGGCAAAAATTTATGCCTACATTGTTTCAGATGTTATAGGAGATGACCTTTCAACGATAGCTTCAGGGTTAACTGCTCCTGACAACACAACTTTTGACGATGCAATAAATGTGTTGAATAAATACAACGTTAATGATGAAATTGTTCTGGACATTCTTAAACATCCTGAAAGATACGGTTTATCAGAAACTGTAAAATCCGATGAATTTCCTAACGAACGAGTACAAAACATAATTATCTGTAAAAATTCAGACGCTATAGCGGCTGCAGCTAAAAAAGCTAACGAACTTGGACTAAACGCAATAAGTTTAGGTACAATAGTAAGCGGTGAAGCCAAAACAGAAGCGTTAAGACTCTATTCATATTTAAATGATGCACATGAACATACAGCAATTATTTCAGGGGGTGAACCCGTCGTAAAAGTAAAGGGAAATGGCAAAGGAGGAAGGAATCAAGAATTTGTTCTTTCTTTGGTAAACTCGCTGAAAAAAGGGGAAGTTGCTGCTTCTGTTGGAACAGATGGCATCGATGGACCTACTGATGCTGCTGGGGCGGTAGCTGATTGGACTACGATGGATAGGGCTAGAAAGTTAAATATTGATCCATTATACTATCTTGCGAACAACGACTCTTATTCTTTTTTTGAAAAAGTTAATGGACTTATAAAGACTGGTCCAACTGGCACAAATGTTATGGATGTACAAATAATGATAAAGTTATAATATTATAGAAATACGAACGAAGCGAGCCTAGACTATTTACAGTATTCCAGCAAGTATAACGCTTCACTTTTGTGAGGAAATTTATAAGAGCCTCATCTGTTTTAACGTTTTTAGTATACAACAAATGAGGCCCAACATAAAATTGGCGATCTGTATAAACTCTGTTATAAAGCTCTGAAAAAACATTTTGATAAACTCAGCAAAAAATAATAAACTACTAACTTGTCTAAAAAACTCAACGAAATTAATTTAGCAAAAACGCAAATATTGATGCATGCAAATGGTGCGTGGATTCATTGGAACATCCCTTAGCTTCATCATTAAAGCCCAAATGGCGAATAATAGCTTTAGAATAGAAAAAGCATATTAAGAAACAGATGTGAAATACTTTTATCTAAAATAATTTTTTATAAATTTAACTTTTTAAATTGCAACATATTTTTATTATATTCGTTAAAATGTTTATTTAAAAATTTGCCTCTAACATCTCAGAGGAGGAAAGTTTTGCGATTCTTTTTTGAGCTAGTGCAGTTTGTACTATCAAAGATATTGATGCTACGCCTATTGTCATAGCTATTATCAGGTTTGTATAGTTTATACCTTTACTTATGAGTGGTGGGAGGTTTAAAGCTAACACTAAAGGTATAGCCCCTCTAATTCCAGCTAAAAAAGCTAGCTGATAATCATATTGAACATCTTTAAAAAACCTTAATGATCTTATAATAGCTATCCTTGATGTAAAAACAATTATAAATGAAATTATTATTATTACAAAATAATTAATTATCAAAAACGGGTTGAAAACAATCCCCATGGATATAAAAAGCAACGAAGTTACAATATAATCTATTACGGACCAAAAATTGTTTACTTCATTTTTAAAACTTCCAAGGTTTGTAGAAATCATAAAACCTGTTATTATTTCTGATATTATTCCTGAACCGCCTACAGCCTGAGTTATAAAAAAAGAAAGATAAGACATTACAAAAATCAGCGAAATTCTTGTCTCCATCCCTGATACCAGTGTAATGAGTTTGTTTGACAAATATCCTAAGGCTAAACCTATTATAGGAGAAGCTATAAAAACCATCAATACGACTTTAAAAAAGTCCACTAGAAAGAAACTGGTTCTAAAAGTTAATAAAACAGAAAATATTGTTATAGCAGTTGCGTCATTTATCAGAGCCTCCCCCTCTATCAAAGACGTCGTGTTTGGAACTGCCCTTGTATGTCTTAAGGTAGCAATCACGCCAACAGGATCTGTTGGTGAGATTATTGTGGCAAAAAGAGCCGAATAATACCAAGAAAGTTTAAGAAAAAGATGAATCAAAACGGAAATCATGAGTACAGAAATTAAAACGCCTGCTGTAGCTAAATAAACTATAGGCCACAGGTTATTTACAAAACGATTATAGTCCAGGTCTAAAGTTGCTTTAAAAATTATTGGAGGCAATATCAAGTTAAAAAAGAGTTCTGCAGAAAGCAAACTTGTTAAAGATGAAGCTTGGGGGAAAAAGTTCAACTTTATGTTCAAAAACGTTATGAACATTCCAAGAATCAACAGAGTTGTAGTATATGGGACGTTTATCTTATGAGAGAAGGTGCTTGCTAAAACTCCCAGCAAAATGAAAATCATTATTATCTCATAATTAACTGGCCCCAGCAACATCTTAACCTGCTCTTTAATGTCAAGCGAGTTTTAAAAATGTTAATCTTAAAAAATTGAGCAGAAAACAAAAAATGCAAAATAAAAATGCTGTTTACTTTTTGTTTAAAGTAATCTCGATCGTTGAAATGCTTCTTTTTATATTCTCATTTTCTAACGTGATTGTACCTATTGTGATGTTTCCAAGGTCGTATTTTCCATTGCCTATCTTGTTTAGAATAATTTCAGCAACGTCGACTGCCTTAGAGATAGCCTTCCCCCTGGCTTTAATAATAATTGTGTTTTCTGAACCCATTTTGTACATAGCTGCCGCTGCGTAAGATTTAGCTGGCTTCTTCCCGATTAACAAAACGTTGTTGTTCGTACTTTTTGAAGCGTTCTCTTCGCTCAAAATTCTGTCACTTGCCTCTAAGTTTATATATTTTTAGTATATAAATATTCCTAAATATAAAGTGTATCTCTTCAACTATCAGCTGGAGCTTTTTGCTTAATCGCCCGCATTCACTCCGTAAAAGTTTAGCCAATTCTATAAACTATTAACGTTCAATCCGCGTTTAGCATGTAAATCATAGTTGGCAACCAAATTCAGTACAGCAAATAATTTGTAACGCTCTATGAGATATTTCCAGCCTGCAAAAGATAATTTTATGCAATACTATATAAGTTAAAAATTTTAGATAACAAAACATATTTATTTTTGAAAAATAAATATTAATTATGCTGAAGATAGGAGATGAAGCTCCTGATTTTGAGCTTCAAAATCAAAACGGTAATGCGGTCAAACTCAGCGATTTTAGGGGAAAAACGGTAGTTATCTATTTTTACCCAAAAGATTTTACTACAGGTTGTACTGCAGAAGCAAAGGACTTTAATCAAAATATAGAATATATTTTATCCAAAGGTGTAAAGGTTCTTGGAATAAGCTCTGATTCCATAGACTCCCACAGGAAGTTTAGCCAGAAACTTGGTTTAAAATTTGACCTTCTTTCGGACCCGGAAAGAAAAGTGATCAAAGCTTATGGAGCTCAAGTTGGTAATAGGACAAGGAGAATTACATATATTATAAATAAAGAAGGAAAAGTAGCGTTTGTATTTCCAAAGGTCGTTCCGGTAGGTCACAGCCAAGAAGTTTTAAAGAAGCTAGAGGAATTGAAATTACTTTAAGAAAAACATATATTTTTAAATTTTTAAAAATAACTAATGAAAATTCCACCAAATTTTAAATATATAAGAACATACACTTTAGATGAATATTACGAAAAAGCAAACCAGACATCATTACCTCTTATAATTTCAGGGGGAACAGTTGCTGTATTAATGCTAAAGAATCGCTTAATCAGACCAGAAGCTGTAATAGATATTAGCCAAATTCCAGAGCTAAATGTATTAAAAATAAACAAAGATGACGTATTCATAGGAGCTAATATGAAACTCTATAAATTAAAGAACGTATTGCCAAATGATTCTGCTAGTGAATTGATAGTGAAATCTGCGTCAACCGTTGGAGATATTGCTATTAGATCCATGGGATCTGTTGGTGGAAATGTATGTTTGGGTGATCCAAGTAATGACCTGCCTGTGGCCTTGACAGCGATAGATGCACAGGCCGTAATAGGAAAAAAAGACGATATAACCTATCTGCCAATAACGAATTTTTACATTAAGCCTTTTAAAACCGTGTTAAACAAAGGCGAAATATTACTTGGAGTTAATTATAAAATGTTAAATGGATACAGAACATCGTATAAAAAGCATTTTATAAATTTCCTCGACCATTATGTAGGAATAGTAGCTGCAATTGCGAAGATTGAAGAAAATGCCATAAAAGATTTCAAAATGGCTATTGGAGGTGAAGCTGTTGGAAAACCTGTTAAATTTGATCTCTCCGAATTTTCAAACGTAGATGAAATTAAAATAATCAAGGAAAGAATATTTGATTACGTTAACACGATGCACATTGAAAACAACCGTTTTGGTACGGCTAACTATAAAAAGAAGGTTCTTTATACTTTGATTTCCCGCGCTATCGATGAGGTGCTCAAGCTTTGAAAATAAAATTAAACATAAACGGAACAGATTATGAATCAGAAGTGGAGCCTAGAATGCTTCTCGTTGATTTTATAAGGGATGTAGCTGGACTTAAAGGTACCCATGTAGGTTGCGAAACAGGATCTTGTGGCTCATGTATGGTCCTTTTAGATGGAATGCCTGTTAAATCCTGTTTAATGCTTGCTGTACAGGCAGAAGGCAAAAAAATCATAACCGTTGAGGGATTATCTGGGAAAAATGGTTTAAACAAGGTACAAAAAGCACTTTCTGAAAGGAAGGCTCTACAGTGCGGATTTTGTGCTGCGGGCTTCTCAATAATGGGCACTTGGATTTTAGATAATGAAAAAAATGTAGATTATCAAAAAGTTAAGGAGGACATCGCGGGAGTTGTTTGCAGGTGTTCAGGATATGACCAGATAATAAAAACGATAACGGAGGTCGCAAAAAATGAGTGAAAGGACAGAAAAATTTTTCAAAGGAAAAGGAAGCTTTGTAGATGATATAACTTTTCCAGACATGCTTTATTTAGAAATAGTTAGGTCAAGAAAAGCGCATGCCAAACTTTTAAAAGTAAAAGGAGGTTTAACTGCTGACTCTTTAGATTTAACTTTAATTTCAACGGGAGAATCATACAGAAAAGGTAAAAATTATGAAGTTGAGCCTGTACTCGCAAAAGAAAAAGTCCTTTACTATGGGCAACCTGTATCTGCAGTTTATGATAAAGATAAATACAAAGCCAAAGATCTGGCAGAAACTGTAGAAATTTCTTATGAAGAATTGAAACCGATTTTAACTATTGAAGATTCATTATCTTCAAAACCTATACACGATGGCAGAAAAGACAATATAGTATCTAGCTTTGAGGTTGGGAAAAAGTTTTCTCCTGAATCTAAAATAAAATTATCTGACGAACTCTTTATGGAAAGAGTTTTACCAAACCCGCTAGAAACCCGGGGTATAGTGGCGTTCTACAACAGTGGGAAATTGAATGTTTGGATCTCTACGCAGTCTGTTTATTCTATAAAAAATGGACTAAGTAGAATTTTGGGTTTAAATCCCGCAGACATAAATGTATACCAGACAGATACAGGCGGGGCTTTCGGTTCAAAAAGCGCCGTTTATCCAGAATATGTTATAGCTTCATACTTAAGCATAAAAACAAAAAAGCCAGTTAAATGGATCGAAAGCCGTGAAGAACACATTTCAAGTACAAGGCCAGGAAGAGGCGCTAAAGCGCAGTTGAAAATATATGGCGATGAAAAAGGAAAGATAGATGGCATTGAAGGAAAGATCTTGGTAGACGTAGGAGCTTATGCAGATGATCTTTCATCAACATCCCCTTCTTGGATAGGATATCAAATAACAGGTCCTTATATGATTGAAAACGTTTTTATAGAAGGCTACTCAGTATACACCAATAAAGCTCCATTAGGACCTTACAGAGGGGCGGGAAGGCCAGAAGCTGCCTTCTTTATGGAACGTATGATTGATCTGTATGCAGATCATTTAGGATTAGATCCTGTAGATGTACGATTAAAAAATCTACCTGAAAAAGAATTTATATCTCCTACTGGATTAAAAGTCCTTCCATCTAAAGCATTTTTTGAAGATGGAATTAAAAAAATAAACTATGCTGAGCTAAAAAAGAAGAATGCAGGAATTTCCTTTGGCATTCTTATTCCTGCTGTTTATGGTGGAGAAAGTGCAAAAATTAAAGTTGAAAACGGTACAGTCAAAGTATGGCTAGGAGGCAATGCACACTGGCAAAGACATGAATTATTTGTAAAAAGAATAATAAAGGAAGTTCTTGGCATACCTGAAGATAAAGTGGTTCTTATGAATGGTAATACGAGTGAATTGGAAAAAGGTATAGGAACATGGGGTAGCAGATCAGCAATAGTTGCTGGTTATGCGCTTTATAAAGCAGCCCTCGCATTAAAAGAAAAGGCTGAAAAAATTGGTCTAAAAGAACCCCAACAGGTTCTAAGTTCTGACTTAAGCTCAGAATATTATGAAAACATGCAACTGGATCCATCTATGATATCGTTTTTACTTACAGCTGCTGTAGCGGAAATTGAAGATGGTATAAAACCAGTTATAAAAGAAATATGGGCATATTACGATGTAGGTGAACCTTTATCATTAGAAGCTATATATGGACAAATTACTGGAGGCCTGCTGATGGGAGTTCAGGAGGTTCTTACAGAAGCGTTGAAATGTGATGAAAATGGTAAGCCGATCCCAGAAACTCTTTCTGCAACAGGAATTGCATATTCGATAAATGCTCCAAAATATGATGTGCAAATTACCAGCTTTGGACGTTCAAACACCCTTCATGGCGCAAAGGGAGTAGGAGAAGCCGGTACAATAGGAGCGCCCCCAGCATCTGCCAGAGCAATAGAAAACCTGATAAAAAAACGAGTAAACAGGTTGCCCCTTAACCTAGATCTTTTAACGTGATCGTGTTTATATAAAAACTTTATTTATGACAATTTAAATATAATTAACATGCCAAAGTATATTTGCAAAAAATGCGGCTTTGAAGCGGATACCGATAAATGGATTTGGAGATGCCCTTCTTGTGGTGGTGTGTTAGACATAAAAGGAAAAGTTGAAGCTCCAAAAATAACCCTTGGAGAAGGAAACACACCCCTTATCAATCTTTACGGCTTCGGAGGAAACGTTTATTTTAAATTGGAGTATCTTAATCCCACGGGTTCTTTTAAGGACAGAGGATCCGCTATGGCTCTTTCACAAGCGCAAAGGTTAGGTATAGGTTGCATAGTGGAGGATTCAAGCGGTAACGCTGGGATTTCAGTAGCTGCTTATTCTGCTGCAGCTGGAATCTGGGCAACCGTTGTAGTTCCTCAGGGATGCGAACCAGGAAAGAGACATTTTATAGAAGCTCTTGGAGCCGAAATAGTTGAAGCAGAGGACAGAGAAGCAGCTGGAAACAGGGCAAGAGAGCTGGAGACACGGGGATGTGCTTATATAGGGCACCAGTGGAACCCCTGGTTTATTAAAGGAATGGAAACCATCGCATCAGAGATAATTTCACAGCTAGGTAAAGTCCCTGATGCTGTCATAACTCCAGTAAGCTCTGGAACCCTGCTTTTGGGACTTTATAACGGATTTAAGAAGAGCAAAAAGTTACCACGGCTTTACGCGGTTCAGGCGTCCGGATTTTCTCCCCTTTATGATGCTATTCATGGAAAGCATGAGAGAAAACCATCAAAGCTAGCTGATGCGCTCCAGGTTCTTAACCCACCTAGGCTTGAACAGATGAAAGAAGCCGTTTTAAAGAGCGGGGGAGATGCCTTAGTTGTTAACGATGAAGAAATTCTGAACGCCATTGCAAAGCTCTTGAAGGCCGGAGCCATAGTTGAACCATCATCTGCAAGCGCTTTGGCAGGATACATGCAGCTATTAAACTCTGGCAAAATAAATAACGGCGAAAAAGTTGTAATAATACTTACTGGAAACGGATTAAAATATCCTGAAATGGTTTCGCTCATTTCTTAACAGAGCGTTTTTGATCAGATAAAAAATAATTACCTAAATTTTATAGTTTTTGAGCTTATTTAAAAAGAATACTTAATAAAAATGGAATCATTAAAATTAATCAAATGATTAAATTTGTTATAAAAAGGGACGGCAGGACAGAGGTTTTTTCAAAAGAAAAAGTCTTAAAAAGCGTGATGTGCTGTCTAGATACAAAAAACGCTTTAACGCTAATTGAATCCGTTACTATAGAAATGCCTGAAATCATTAAAACAGAAGATCTGTTTCTTAAAATCAGAACAGAGATGTGGAAGAGTTTTCCTGCAGCCGCCGTAAAGTTTGGACTGAGAGAAGATATGATGAGGCTTGGCCCTGCTGGATACAATTTTGAAGATTTCTATGCTAAAATCTTAAGCGAATTAGGCGTGAAGAATGTAAAAGTTAGACAGATCTATAAAGGTAAGTGCGCAGATCATGAGCTAGACGTTGTTTACCAGAGCCAAAAAGGAAAAGAATTCGCAGAAATGAAGTACCACAATCAATTTGGCATATACACAGGGCTTAAAGAAGCCCTGTACACTTATATGAGGTTCATAGACCTAAATGATTCTGGGAACAATTTTGCAAAAGCGAACCTAGTTACCAATACTAAAATTTCTGAAGAAGCTGTAAGATTTTCAAACTGCAAAGAAATGGGAATACTAGCATGGAAATACCCTCCTGGTAATGGGCTTGAGAAGCTTATAGAAAGTACAGGTACTTATCCAGTAACTGCACTTGTCAACTTTCTATCTGAAGAAAAAATTAAAGAGCTGATGGAACTAAAGATCATAACTCTAAAAGATCTTATAACTGCTTATGAAAGCAAGGCACTTCCAAAGAATTACGAGGAAGCTTACAGGATCGCCAGAATCTCAATTTATGGATATTAATTTTGTTTTAAAAATTACAATCTGTTTTGATTGACTAAGATCTTGTTATACTCATTCCTGGCCATATAGAGCTGGTTTTCGAATCTTTTTTCATTATCTCGAGATAAAATAGCCGACACAAACAGTTTCAAAATAAATGGCTTTATATTGGTGCTTGTAATATAATATTTTGTGCCTGAAAGATCTTGAAAGAGGCATGTTTGCTCCTTGGCCTTCACTTAAGGACCATTATTGGATATTAAGAGATTCTTATACACAAAAAGATAGGAGGTTGTGAAGCGTGATAAAGAGCTATTCGCTTAAGCATGAGCTCGGGGATGAGCTCTTTTCACTCCTCAAAGCTTACAGGGACGCTGTTAACAGCGTGATTGAAGAGCTTTGAAATAGCATAGAGTGGGAAAAAAGGAAGGTTAATGGAAAGAAGCAGTGGAGGCTCTTACCAAAATACAAGGTGGATATTCACAGCAGAGAGTACAAGAAGAAGCTCAGGGACAGCCTCCTTGTGGATTGGACTTACGCAAACACTGTTCCATAAAATTTGATATATCAAATTAAAAAACCTTTTCTTTAAAAACATAAAATGATTTTGTAAATCATTTGAGCTTTATACAAAAAGGCGAACTCTCAAAGTTTTTAAATTTGGAAAATATAATTGTTTATGATTTGTATAACAGAAACCTCACATCTGATTTTGGAGATGAGGTTGTGCCTCTATATGAGATCATCAACATATTAAAACCAAACGAAAATGACATAGTATTAAGCATAGGAGATATAAATGGGTATTATTCCCTAGTATTGAGAAAGTATGCAAAAGAAGTTCACGTGTTAGTGCCTGAAGATCTTTGGTTTGAATATATTAAGAGGCTTGCTGTAAAGTTCGGAGCCAAAAATGTAATTCCACACAAAGAAGATCCATGCACCAATATAAGTTTAGAAAAATTTGATAAATTTTTCATAAAAGCAAGAGAGATGGACCTAGAATGTATATCAAGTATTTCAAAGACTTTAATAAAACAAGAAACAGTAAAGTCAGGCATCATCATAGGTGTGCATTCTCCTCCTTTTTACAGGACTTCTGATTTACTTCCCGAAGCGATTGAAAATACATTTAAAGATTCTGGTTTCTCTTTAAAATTTAAAGTTAATTTTAGATACCATTATGCCATGTACTTTTCTAAATAACGCTTGAATTTATTAGCAATATTTATTATTTCCACATATATAAAAAGTTCATATTGAGAACAGTCTGTGAAGAAGTCGTAAGGTATGTGCTCCCTGCGTATAGAAGTCTGATTGCTAGAAAGCTAGTTAATGATTACGGGTTGACACAAGAAGAAGTGTCAAAAATAATGGGCGTATCACAGGCTGTAGTAAGTTATTATGTTTCTAACAAAAGGGGAAAAGGCATTTCAAAATATGAAAAAGTAGAACTTCTTCAGAAAGAGGCTGAAAGATCGGCAAGAAGGTTAGCTAACGGTGAATCTTCGATCAAGATCGCTAAAGAATTTTGTGAAATATGTAAGGTGCTCAGGGAAAGCAATATCATAAAAGATGAGCAGCTCATCATTACTTGCGATAAATAAACGGCCTAGTGAACTAATGATTAAAAATCAAAATACAGTTTAAACTCATAAGGATGAGGTCTAGCCGCTACTGAATAGTATTCATCGTACTTTATTTTAATATATTTTTCAAGCATAGTATCTGAAAAGAATGGCTTAAGGTACTGATTGTCTGAAAGAAGTTCTTCGATGGCTTCTTTTAAGCTTCCAGGCAGTTTTTTAATGTTGTAGTTTCTCAACTCAGATTCTGACAGTTCGTAAAGGTTCCTGTCTACAGGATCTCCAGGATCTATCTTTTTATTTATGCCATCTAAACCCGCGAGCAATATAGCTGATAAAGCCAGATAAGGATTGCAGCTCGGATCGGGTGTTCTAAATTCTACTCTCTTTTCTGAAGGGGAAGCCTTTTTGTAAGCAGGTATTCTAACATTGGCACTCCTGTTCCCTCTGCTCCATGCTATAAAGGTAGGAGCCTCATAACCTGGCACCAACCTCTTGTAGCTGTTTGTCGTTGGTGCTACAATTGCTGCTAAGGATCTGCTATGTGTTAAAAGACCACCAACAAAGTACCTGCCTGTCTGACTGAGCTCAGCGTATCTATCATTCTCATCATAAAAAAGGTTCTGCTTTGCATCATATTCATTACCTTCCCATATACTTACGTGAACGTGCATGCCGCTTCCATTTTCTCCAAACACCGGTTTAGGCATAAAAGTAGCATATTTCCCCATCATGCTTGCAGCGTTTGATGCGACGTATTTTACAGTTAGAATTCCATCAGCAGCACCAACCAAAGTATCCTTTTCAAAATTTATTTCAACTTGCCCAACAGCAGCTACTTCATGATGATGGACCAATGGTAAATAACCAAAAGAATAAAGATACTCAGAAACCACGTTACGGTATTCTGCTAAAGAATCAACAGGAGTTTCAGGATAATATCCTTGTTTTTCTCTCATTTTTAAAGGGTTTTGAGAAAATGGGGCCTCGTTAGAAATGACCTTATAATACTGTCTGTAACCATACTCAGCGTCAAACCTTACATCATCAAAAACAAAAAACTCAACTTCTGGTCCAAAAAATGCAGTTAAACCCTTTTCAGTAAGGAATTTCTGAACGTTTTCAGCAACTGCTCTTGAATCGCTATCTAATCTAACCGTGCTCATCTCAGACATAATACCGCCTATAAATCTAGCTTCTTTTTGATTCCATGGAATTTTTGAAAATGTACTTATATCTGGTATAAAAACAAGATCAGAATCATCGATATCAGTAAAGCCCATTATGCTGCTACCATCGACCTTTGGAAAGCCTTCTTTGAAAACATTTTCATTTATTTCATATGATGGAATAGAAAAGTGCTGAAGCTTCCCTCTTAAATCTGCAAATTGCATGCTAACAAATTTGAGCTCTTTAAGAGATTTCAATGTTTCATCTAATGTTACGCTCCTTGGTACTTTTTTTCCATTCTCTATAACGTATGGCATTATGGCTGATATTTAAATTTAAATATTTTATAAAGTTTACTGTTAAAATATGAACAAATTAACAATACTAAAGATAATAATGGAATTAAGTTTAAAATTTTATCGTAGTTAATAAACATTGTTTAAGGTATACTTTCTTATGGTAAAAGTCATCGCTTTGCTTTTTTATTAAAATAGATTGATCAATATAAACCCCCTGTAAACTTAATATCGTTTATAAGATTCAGCGTTAGTTAACAACAATTTTAATAAATTATTTATATATTATGGGTTGTGTTAGGAGCCTGTAAATGTATAAAAATAAACATGGATTTGAAGCTTTAAGTGAACCCATAAAAGCTTTGTTAAAAGAGAGAGGGCTAGAAGAACCCTCCGAAATTCAGAAATTGGCTATACCCGCTATACTCAACGGTGAAAATGCTTTACTGATTTCCCCTACGGGATCTGGAAAAACTGAGGCCGCAATGCTTCCATTGTTTGACCTTATGCTTAAAAATGGAAAAAATGGTCTTACAATGCTTTACATATCACCGCTTAGAGCTTTGAACAGAGATCTGTTAGATAGGTTGAGCTGGTGGGCGCAAAGGCTTGATTTTAGAATGGCTATAAGGCATGGTGATACAAGTAAAGAAGAGAGAAGACAGCAGGTTCTGGCTCCGCCAAATTTGCTTATAACCACTCCAGAAACCTTGCAAATAATTCTTGTTGCCAAGAAACTCAGAGAACTTTTAAAAAATGTAAAACACGTAGTGGTTGATGAAGTGCATGAACTGGCAAACGATAAAAGGGGCACACAATTGGCAGTTAGTTTACAAAGACTGAAAAGGCTTACAAAAAATGATTTGCAAATAATAGGTCTATCTGCAACTGTTGGCAACGCTAACGAAATTGCAAAATTTTTAGTCGAATCAGGAAAAGATATTCGGGTAATTTCTGCTTTTCCAAAAAAACTTTTTTCGTTTAAAATTGTATATCATAAAGCTAAAGAAAAAACTGAAGGGCCATTGCTTCCAGATTTAACAGTAAGGCTTGAAGAATTATTAAAGGAGGTCAAAGGTAAAAAAGCGCTCATTTTTACAAATACAAGAAGCGAAGCCGAGTCGCTTGCAAGCAAAATTAGGATTATTGACCCAACCTATCCTGTAGCTATTCATCACGGAAGCCTTTCAGCAGAAACGCGCAGCGATGCTGAAACCGGCATTAAGTACGGCAAAATTTTTGGTGTTATATGCACCTCAAGCCTGGAACTTGGAATAGACATAGGAGACTTAGACCTTATAGTTCAGTATAATTCTCCTAGACAGGCTTTAAAGCTTATTCAAAGAACCGGGAGAAGCGGTCACAGCTTAAAAAAGGTTAGTAAAGGAGTCATAATAGTTCAGGACGCAGACGATGCTCTTGAAGCTTCAGTTTTGGCAAAAATGGGCATGGAAGGAAAGGTTGAGCCAATAATAATACCTGAAAAGCCCGCTGATGTGATGATGCAACAGATAGCTGGATTGATGATGGAGAATCTAGTTCTCAAAATTGATGAGGTTTTAGATATCTTTAAAAAAACATACCCATATAAAGATCTCTCATTAAACGAACTCAATAAAATAATTAGTTTTATGAATGATAGAAAACCGCCGTTGCTAAGGTACAAAGAAGGAGCTGTATTGAAGCCATCGAGAGCTGGACCACTTTACGAATATTATTTTTCAAATTTAAGCATGATTCCGGAGGAAGTTAACTATATAGTTATCAATGAGGATAACGACGAACCCATCGGCCAGCTCGATGAAAGCTTTATTTCAGAATATGGTGAGATAGGAACAAAATTCATTCTTGCCGGTAATGCCTGGGTTATAACCAACGTCGTTAAAAACAGAGTGTATGCCAAAGCTGCTCAAGATCCTTTAGGAGCTATACCTAGCTGGATAGGCGAAGAAATACCAGTAATAAAAGAAGTAGCTCAGGAAGTGGGGAAAATAAGGGGGATATTGGCTGATTTTATAAAGAAAGGAAATGTAGAAAAAGCGAAAGAGTTTCTAAAAGAACATTTCCCGTTAGACGACGAATCTGCTGAAAACGCCCTTATTGAGATAGCACTGCAAGTCAAAAGAGGTTTAGAAGTTCCTTCTGACCGTATAATAACTTTAGAATCGCACAGCCCATACCTGATAATCCATACACACATAGGGCTTCTGGGAAACAGAACCCTCGCAAGAATGCTTGCTCATCTTATAAGTGAAGAAACTACAAGGCCCGTTAAAGTAAAGAACGATCCTTACAGAATAATATTTGAAGTTACTGGCATAGATTCAGGAATACTTGAAAAAATTTTCAAAAACCTAGCTAATTATGATTTAGAGGATTTGGCTAAAAGGTCTTGCGAAAACACAGGAATTTTTAGAAGAAGGTTAATTCAAGCGGCAAGAAAAATGGGCGTTATTGAGCATGAAAAAATGATAACCATTTCTGAAGCTAAAGTTTTAGCGGAAACTCTCAAAGGGACGCCTGTATATGAAGAAGCCATGAGAACTATGCTTGAACAGGATCTTGACTGGAAAGCTGTACATGAGTTGATTAACGATTTATTAACTGGAAAAAAAGCGTTGATTAACTTTGGCGAGCTAGATGAACCTTCACCTATAGCTCTTATAGGAATAGAGGAAATGGCGAGACAAGGTGAAGTAATAGATCCTTCCAGGCTTAAAAGGCTTATAATTGAAGGAGGAAAAGCGCGAAGCCTTGGATGCATAAAAACAGCTTACTGCTTCTCATGCGGTGCTGTTTACACCATCCAACCTTATTATCTTGGTGATCCTCCAAGGTGCGAACAGTGTGGATCTACCGAAATAACGCTTTTAGATGAAGGTGAAGATTTTGTAAGGGAGAATATCTTGAGAAATAAAAAATATTCTGAAGAAGCAAAAAAAGTTATGGAGTTTTTAAAAAAATACGGAAGACGCGGAGCTATAACTCTCTGTTTTGATATACCTAAAAATATGAGAGAGGAGCTGGCTGCAATACAGGACGATGAAATGTTTTATTATTCTCTAATGGAAACTGAAAGAAAAAGATCTTTAGCGTTTTTAAAGATTAAAAAATCAAGGAGCTAAATGTTTTGAATCCCGGGGATAAAGAACAACTTCCCGTATGTTGTTTCTTCCAGTTAATACCATCATGAGCCTGTCGAAACCCAATCCCCATCCTGAGTGGACAGGCATTCCCCATCTGTAAACTTTCAGGTGTTCTGAAAAACTTTCCGGATTTAAGTTGTTAGCCTTTAATCTCTCGACCAAAAGATCATGTTTATGTATTCTTTGCCCGCCAGATGCCAGTTCGAGACCCTTATACATTAAATCGAACGATTCACTTAATTTTTCTCCCTTTGGCATTGTATAAAATGGCTTTAATGAAAGAGGCCAATCTATGATGAAGTAAAATTCTTTATCTTTGCCAAATTCGTTCAATACGTCTGTTGTTAGATCTTCACCAAATTTTACCCCTGTACTATCGCATACCTGTTCGTATGTATATATCGGAAAATTGTCTTTAAGTTCATTGACCTGATAACCTCTAGCTTTTAATGAGGTGTGAACGTGTTTTATGAGTTCTTCAAGAATTTTCATCACGTCAAACTTTTCCATCATAGCCGCTTCTATATCAACGCTTGTGAATTCATTGAGGTGTTTTACAGTGTTTGATTTTTCTGCTCTAAAATAATGAGCAATTTCAAAAACTTTACCAAGAGCTAAAACTAGCTCTTCTTTATATAGCTGCGGGCTCTGAGCTAGGTACGCTGGCCTTCCAAAATAATCAACCTTAAAAAGTTCTGCTCCCCCCTCTGATGCCGTTGCAATTATTTTTGGCGTATCTACCTCAACAAATCCATTTTGCGTTAAAAAATCCCTTATTATATGTAAAACATCGGCGCGCATCAAAAATATCTTTCTTTCTTCAGAATCTCTGAGGTCGAGGGGCCTGTTGTTTACCCTCGTCATAAGTTCGCTTTGCACTTTTGACGCTGGATCTAAAGGAAGAACCTTATCAGCCTCGTTTACGATTTCCAAGAAATCAACCTGGACCTCATATGGATTTATTTTTGACCTGCTTTTAACAACGTTTCCTCTTAAAATGACATAGCTCTGTCTTGATATTGAAGAACCTTTTTGTGCTAATTCACCTTTTAATACTGCCTGATAATAACCGTAAGGATCGCCAATCACTAAAAACGTTAATTTGCCAAGGATTCTTATTTCGTGTACCCATCCGTGAAGCTCTACATATCTTCCTTCGTTCTTACCTAGCTCTGGCGACTGAACTCTTTTTGGTGAACCTTCCTTTTTCAAACTCAAATACTATCTCGTCCCCCGTTATAATTTTTGTTATTTCTTTAACTTTATTTAAATCGATGGGCAAATTATATGTTTCCTGACCAGCTATTACTGCCTTGATATGCCTTGAACCATCGGGAAGCCAAACTATGTTTATTGTCAAAAGCCTAATTGGATACATCAAATTTTCTAAAAACTGTCTTGTATCTGAAGTCTGTTCTGTAACCCAAACGTTACCAAGCGCTTCCCTCAGTTTTGTGATTATTTGCTTATTGTTCAAAACAATCTTTGCCTCACCTTGGTTGAATAAAAGGACATAATCATCTCCCACTTTGTAGGCTCTCTTAAGCGTTAATTTATCAAGAGCTGGAAGCTGATTTGCAAGTTTAGCAAGAATAAAAGATACTTTAACGTCAGCTTCTGTTATCTCTCCGTTTTTTAATCTCTCCTCACACTTCGGACATAATACCCCAACTTTTGCATCAAAAGTACATATTGGAAATTTCAAATATCGTTCAAAATGATTTAACATTTAGGGTTTTTAAACATATTCCTTTTATTAGCTTAATTTTTAGAAATTTCATGAAAATACTTCTTTTAAAAAAGCAAATCTTTTATCAAAAGTGTATGTTGACGAAAAATAAGGATAAAGCGCTAGAACATCTATACCATTCTTATAAAAAACGTCTGAAACATTTTTTATAAAATCAGGTGAAGGATTTATAGCTATTACACCTTTAGCCTGAAGGTTTCTGATTGCTTCCTCTCTCTTTGAATACAAAGCTAAAAGGTCTTCTATAACACCCTCTTTTTTAAATAGCTCATAATACTGAGGAAAAGCTGCGTATTTTTGCAACTCGCTGACTGCCATGTGAATAGCCGCATCTTGTGTTTGTGCAATAAAAATTTTAAAATAAGAAATAACTTTTCTGTTTTCATTTTTAAAAACAGACGAAACCTTTCTTGCATGATCAAATGTTGAAAAATTAAGTATAATTCCATCGCTTATATCTTTAACTCGTTTTGCCAACCCTTCCCTTAAAGTTGCAACAATAACTTTGATGCCTGTTTCTTCCTTAATTTTTAAAATTTTCTCTCTCATACTAAAAATTGCCTGGGAAACATCTTCCTTCACAGAACCAAGCCCAACTCCTAAGAAGAATCTGTTTTCTACTAGTTCATTGATTGTTTTTATCTGCCTAATGAGTTCGTTAAGCTGCATCTCGTTTACCCTGATCACTCCTGGCCCGGCCAAAGTTTCTTTGTTTTTTAATAGTATAGAAAAAGAGAGCTGTATCGGGTCAATATCTTTTGAAACGTCTGGAATGAAAAAATACTCAGAAAATATGTTTTCAGCTATTTTTAAAGTTTCTAACGGCTTAAAGGCTTCAGGTCTTAAAGCTAGGCCCATGCTCATTTTAAACTATTTTTAAGCTTGGGGCGTGTAAACCGTTGTTCAAAGCTATGTTTAAAAGAAGAGGCGTTAAGGACTCAAGATACTTTGAAACATAGAGTTTGCCTGCATAAAACGGATTGAGCCCTTCAATGCTTGACACTATTTCTGCCGCATCTGCAAAGGTTGCTCGATCTTCAGCTGCAATAAGCACATCATAATTTAACTTAGCGTTAAGATCAGAAAGCCTCATTGCCGGCACAGTATGGAAAGCGGATGCAACTCTCGCTCCCTGAAGAGTTGATCTTATAAGTTCTGCAGCAGAAACTTCTTTATCTCCTATTCGGAAAGGTTCATAAGAAAAGCCAAATTTCGTCTTTGTCATGGGAACTATTGGAGATATAAAGAGTTTACCTTCGTAATTCTTCAACGTGATCAAAAACTGAGGCAGAACTTCATGAGGAACGCTTATAATTATTTTGTCTGAACTTTCAACCGCTTCCTGATTCGTTAGACCAGTAAACTTAAAATTGAAACCATACTTCTCAGCTTCTTTTTTATATTCTTCAGCTATTTTTTCTGCTTTTTCTTTTTCGCGTGAGCCAATCACTACTTCGTTCTTTTTAGCCAGCCTTAGAGCGAGGCCTTTCCCAAGATCGCCTGTTCCGCCTAATATTGCAATTTTCATTTGTAAATGTTTGATTTTTTTGTTTTATAAACTTTTAATTTTTGTAAGAGGGGTAACAATCTTGGATATGTTTCTAATGCTTCTTAAAGTTTCTTACTTTGTTTTTTGTTCTTCGGCATAAATCATGCTGATTATCATTGGCATGTTATCGCGAGGACAAAGCCCCGACTGTTTTAAAACATAATCGCCTTCTTTAAACTCTCTTTTTATCTTGTATCCGCATTTAGGACACTCCTCTATGCTAAAATACTTTACCTGAGGCGTTTTTTGTCTCATCATTGAGCAACACCTAAAGTATTTCCAACTCCTATTATTATTGCTGAACTGCCTTCAGGTACGTTTTTGTTGATGACGTCCGTAACAGCTTCTCTCGCCTTTTTTGCAGCTTCACCTATATCTCTGGTCATTACAGCTATAGCTTCAAACAAGGATTCTTTTATTATAACTGCATATAGAGGTATCTTCTTTTCGGCAGCTATTTTTTCTATATTAAACTTCTCAGTTCCAATACCTCCTATAGCAGCCCCTATACCAATTGCAACATCTCCTGATTGCTCTCCTTCCAGCTTCAGCGCTGCATCTATCATTACTATTGCAGAAGCATCCTTAAACGGACCATCTAAGAGAAGTTGCAGAGCCTTGTCAGGATTGCCTACGTTAGCCATAGGCCCTTTTGCTTTTATGATGGCAACTCTTCTGTTGTTTATCGTTGTTTCCCCAAAAACCGTTTCTTCGTCCAGATAAACCTTGGGTTTATCTCTTAACCATTCTGCCACAACCATAGGACCTATAGCATCCCCTAAAGGAAGAGATTTTTCAAGAGCGTTCATGGCTGAAAGATAAGCGTCAGCCTGCTTGACTATACTTGGGAGAATCATCTGTAACTGAGCTAAAAGGTAGATGTTGTCTGGAAATTTTTTGCCTATGAGGTAAAAGTGTCTTACGACTTTGTAGACGTAATCTAAAGCCGATGCTATTTCGAGCATGTTTAACACCGCAGTCTTTTCTATTTCGTTGGCATTCTTCATTATTTCTTTTATCCTGTATTTTACTGTTTCATCCTGCACCCTCAATATGTGTTCCATTTTTTTAACTATTCCTACAGGATCTAAGTTAACAGGGAATATAGTTTGCATTTCAATCATACTTTCAATAACTTTCTGGCCATCTCCAGAAACCCCTTTTCTTTGAAGGTAAGACATCAGGTTTGACCTTGATTGATCTGCGTCATATTTTAATTTAACAAGATACCTGTTAATATCAGCAATTATAGCATAACTTTGCAACCTTTGACCATAAATGATGAGTATTATATAAGGGACCCAGATTATAATCATGTATATTACAAATTGAATTGGGGAATTTGGCGTATAACCAAAAAGCAGATTAAAAGGGCTTCCGCTCAAATTTAAAGCTACGCCACCTTTTTTATGTTGTACCTTTTAATTTCTTCTGGACCATAAACCCCAAACGTTCCGTTTTTCCATCTAATCTTTATGTATATTTTCCCCTGGATTTCTACATAATTAACTACTATCCCTTCAACGTTTAGGTCTGTCTTGACCCTATCGTTGATCTTAAACATGTTTAACAGCTGTTTATTCATACTCATAGTTAGTTTGTACATGGATTTTAAAGTTTTGCGCTGTTTTAATTAACGTTAAACAGATGTGTGAACTATCCTGACCTTACGGACAGGGCTTCCCGGTTCATCGAAACGCTTACGTGCGGAATACTTGAAAAGTATTCCACTATCGCAGAGGCGTTTTCATCCCTGGGCGTCTCGCCTGCGTTCCACAGGCAAAGCCCATTTGGGCATCAATAATATAAAATTTCTTATGTAAAAACATTTCTGTAAGGGGCTATCCATCCCCTACCTCACCAGTAGATCAAAACTTTTTAGCGTAAGATGGCGTTTTGCCGTTTTTGCAAACAATATGCAATTCTATGATCTAATAATGGTAAAGCGCATTAATATTTTTGAGACATTGAAAAATCTATAGATAATGCTTGTTTTTTAAGCTTATGCAGACAGGCTATAAGGAACAACCTGAAGCAGCATGACCCTTATAATGTATGAGTATAACAAATTAATCATAAATTCAGATAAAAATTTTTGATCTACTGTCACGGAAGGGGACTTTCGCCCCTTAACACCAAAAAGTTAAAACCAACAGAAAAGATGAACTCATCTTTAATTATTAATATATAAAAAATTTAAAAATATTGTTTACGTAGCTTTTTAAAGCCATTTATTCCTCTAATATGTTCCCTAAGTTTTAGGAAAAAATTAAAATAAGATAGTATGACACCCTTTTACATGGATTATACATGTCCTGAATGTGGTGGGCCTCTTTTTTATGAAATTTCTACTAAAATGTATGTATGTAAAAAGTGCGGACTGTATGTATCGAAGCAACAGCTCATTGAACTTTCCGATAAAAAAAGATTAAAACAGAAACTTGATACAAAAAAGGAATACCTGAACTGGTGGCTTAATGAGAAAAAGTCTTAACGCCTTTAACGGTTTCTGATAATTTTCTTAAAAGTTCCTGCTTCTTCATCTTCTTTTCAACCTGAAAATAGTACGTTAGTTTCCAGTGTCTCTTAGGGTGCCTAGCTTGATGAACCTCATACTTTAAACCAAGCCTCTTTAAACCCTCTTCTATGCTTTCAGGCCTTGGAGTAGATAACGCTAGAGATTTGGGTACTCTTCTTCCGTTGCTTTTGCTTAAATTAGAGTCAAAATAATCTAACCAGATTACCTGCTTATCTTTTTCTTTCATTCTAATTCTCCAATTTTTTTAAAAGATTTAATCTTTTTATTATGTTTGGATGGGTTGAAAATAACTCTTCTATCTTTTCCCATGTGCTCATTTTTCTAGATGAAACGTATTCTATAGCTTCTTCCATTGAAAGATTTTTCAAGTCATCCGGGTTTAACGAGGATGGATCTATTATGAAAAGAGCTCTGGTTGTTGATGTAACTTTTGCTTCTTTTGGTTTCCTGTTATGAACTACATAAGAATAAATGTAAAGCTTAGCCAACGCTCCCCTCAGCTTTTTAGCTCCGTCATCTACGACTTGCGTGGCGTGTATGTCTGCATAAGTTTCTCGGCTCCTGCTGAACGCTAGAACAAACAGGTTGAGTATGAAATATCCTATAAAGGATAAGAATCCGATTATAGCCAGAACGTTGCCATTTCCTCTTTCATCAAAGAAAGAGCTCAGCATAAATGTATAAGCTATATAGTAAAGGATTGCTGGCAGAACAGAAACAAAAAGCATAACTTGCACGTCCCTGTGCCTTATATGACCCAGTTCATGACCTAAAACAGCTTCTATTTCCTGTGTATTCAGTATCCTTAAAAGGCCTCTTGTCACAGCCACTCTGTTACCTGTTAAAGGAGAACCATACGCAAAAGCATTGGGCATATCTATGTCAGCGATCATTAGCTTAGGCTCTTTAATGCCAGCTCTCTCTGAAACCCTGTGTATAGCGTCGCGAACTTCCGGCAATTCCCCTGGTTTTGCTTCCCTGACATGATAGATTAGGTCAATGAGCTTTGGACCATAAAGCCACTCTACTATGTTGATGATTGCCACAAAACCCGTTATGATAAAGATGTTAGTAATTCCCGCTAAGGACAAAATGAAGCCGATAAAGAGCGCTGTAAAGCCTACAATAAGAACCAACGTTAAATACATTGATAACCTGAATTTAAAGAACCCTAAATCCATAATGAGGCTTATTAAAATAACTTATTTAAGCTTTTTTGAACTTTGCTCTTTTATAAATAAAAACTGTATTATAGTTCTTGCGTGTTTTTTGTGTAAGAAACAATAAATATAGCGTGATCATAGTATGATTATGATAAAAAAGATTTTGAACAAACCTGGAGAAGAAGTGCGCGAAATGCTTGAAGGACTGGTCATGGCTTTCCCAGAACTTATAGAACTAGATCCAAAGTACAACAACATATACAGAAAGTGCAAGAAAAAAGACAGGGTAGCCATAATTACTGGAGGAGGCAGCGGACATGAGCCAGCTTATGGCGGCTTCGTAGGTTACGGGATGCTGGACGCTGCAATAGCGGGAGCTGTCTTTACATCACCTTCAACCATGCAGATTTATCAAGCAATGAAAACAGTAGCAACGAAAAAGGGCGTTCTTTCTTTAATAATGAATTATACAGGAGATAAAATAAATTTTAAGGCTGCTATGAAGCTGGCTGAAGATGATGGTATAAAAACAGAGCTCGTTATATCTAACGATGACGTTGCACTTAAAGATAAGCAAATGAGAAGAGGCACTACGATCACTGTTCTTGCACAAAAGATAGCTGGAGCTGCCGCTGAAGAAGGTATGGAAATTACAGAAGTTAAACGGGTAGCCCAGAAGGTAATAGATAATGGTAGAGATGTAGGGGTGGCTCTAACGCCCTGCAGCGTTCCAGCAGCTGGAAAGTATTCTTTTGAACTTAAGGAAGACGAAATAGAATTCGGTATAGGCATCCATGGAGAACCTGGCGTACAAAGGATAAAGTACGTTCCATCTGCGGAACTTGCAAAAATTATGGTGGATAAGCTAGTTGAAGATTTGAACGTTAAAAAAGGAGATGAGATAATAGTTGTTGTGCAGGGGACAGGGGGAACGCCATACATGGAAAAGCTTGTTTTTTACAGAGACGTAATGAATTATCTGAATAGCTTAGGCCTTAAAACGTATGCAAGCTGGGTAGGAGAGTTTTTAACCTCTATAGAGATGCAGGGCGCCAGAGTTGCAATTTTGAAAGTTGATGAAGAAATGAAAAGATTGTTTTCTGCGCAGGCTCTTACGCCTGTGATAAAGACCGTTCCTATGGCCAGTACGGTGATGTCTTGATGAACTTTGATGCAGATTTCTTCAAGTGTTTTTTGAGACGCGCTTCCACTGAAATTCAGAAAAATGAAAAGTTACTTACTGAACTGGATTCGGAAATTGGAGATTCTGATTTTGGTGTGAACATAAGCAGAGGCTTTAAAGCCCTAGATAAAGACCTAAATTCTAACGAGATATGGGAAATTTTAGATGAAGCTGGGAAGACAATAATGGAAGAAGCTTCTGGAACATTTGGAACGCTTTTTGGCTCTATGCTGGTAGCTATGGGAAGGGTCTCAAAAGGAAAAAAGAAATTAACGTTAAAAGATCTTAAAATTATGTTTGAAGAAGCAATAAAAACTGTCGAAGAGCTGGGAGGCGCTAAAAGAGGACAAAAAACTTTTTTGGACGTGCTCTATCCTTTTACGGAGAACCTAGAAGAAAAAGCACAATTGGAAACTGTTTTAGATAGAGCTTTAAAAGCAGCTGAAGAAGGTATGAACTCAACAAAAAATATGGTCGCAACCATCGGAAGGGCAAGTTACTATGGAGAAAACAGCAAGGGACATTTAGACCCAGGAGCCGTAGCTATGTACTTGATACTAAAAGGAATTAAAGGTTGTTTAAAGTAATCTTTGTTTGTTGAGAAATGTGTAAATCTGTCAAAAAATAATAATGAGCTATGAGTTTGATAAAAGGTATCATCACACCGATGATAACTCCTGTAAGAAATGACGATATAAACGTAGATGATCTTGATTCGCTCTTAACCTTCTTAAAAAATATTGGAGTAAAAGGCATATTCCCGATGGGTTCTACAGGGCTTTTTGCGTTCTTTAGCTTTGATAAGCATAAAAAGATGCTTGAAGCAACGATTAAACGTAAGCCTTCAGGCATTGCAGCCTATGCAGGAGTAAGCAGAAACAATTTTGAAGAAACCATGAGTATGATCAAAACATCAAAAGATCTGGGCTATGATGCTGCTGTTGTGGTTGTACCATATTATTTCAAAATAAGTCAGGAAACAATACTTTCCTACCTAAATATGGTATCAAAGATCGATATGCCAGTAATTATATATAACATACCTCAATTTACTGGTAATGCGATAATGCCCGAAACATTGTCAAAGCTGATAAAAGAAAACAACAATGTTAAAGGGTTAAAGGACAGTTCCGGCGATCTAAGGACTTTTCAAATGTTTATAAATGAACTTCCAAACGATTTTTACGTATATCAGGGACAGGATGATCTTTTGCTGCCCTCAGTTAGCATAGGTGCCGCAGGAGGCGTATGCGGAACATCCAACTTTTCAGATAAAATAGTCAAAGTTTATGATGAAAGATCGGTTAAAGTACACAGGGAAATTGTCAAAATTATGAAAAATTTAGCCCTTTACGAGTTTCCAAAGCCTTATTATTATCTCTTTAGAAAAATAGTGTTAAAAGAAGCAAATCCGAAAAATTACATGCCTTTCCCATTAAACGATTTAGAAGAGTCGCAGGAAAAAGCCCTTGATGAGGTTTTACAAATATGAAGGGCATAGCAGTAAAGATAGGGCAAAAAGGCGCTTTTTTGACAGAAGTTAAGCCTCCTGACAAACCCGTAAACGAACAAGTTCTCTTAAAGACCCTTTATACTGGGGTCTGCGGAACTGACAGGGGCATAATAAATGGACTACTTAACTTCGCAAGACCTGAAGCTGGCAAAGATTTACTGGTGCTGGGTCATGAAGGCCTTGCACAGGTTATGGATACTGGTGAAAACGTTAAATCTTTAAAACCAGGTGATCTAGTTGTTCCTATTGTTAGAAGGCCTGGAAAATGTATCCAGTGCAAAATTGGAAGGCAAGATAATTGCGAAGATGGAGATTTTGTAGAAGCAGGTATAAGAGGCAAAGATGGTTTTATGAGAGAATATTTTATAGATGATGAAGAATACCTTGTAAAAGTAAAAGATAAAAATTTGGGTAAACTGGCCGTTTTAACCGAACCTTTAAAAAATCTGGTAAAGGCCTACGAGGTTTATCAAACTGTTTCTAACAGGTCTATAAAAACATGTTCAGACAGTACATATCAATGTAAAAAAGTAATTATAATAGGTGCAGGCCCTATAGGAATTCTATTTTCTATGCTGTTCATTACTCACGGGTTTCAAGTTACCTTGATATCGAGAAGCGATAAAGAAGGCGTGGCTTCAAACATATGCAAAAAAATTGGCGCTGATTTTATTCAAGAAGATGCAATGAAAATCGATGTAAAAAGCCTGGTATCTGACATCTTTGTCGACACAACTGGTAGGCCAGAAATAGTTGGAAAAGGAATTCAAGCAATTAAACATAACGGAGTAGAGATATTATTTGGAACCACGTTAGCTGGAAACTTTAACATAACCGGTGAAATGTTGACTGAAGTTGTTGAGAAAAACATAACTATCTTTGGAACTGTAGACGGAGCAAAACAACATTACATTGAAGCGCTAAACTATCTTTCCATGTGGAAGGAGATTTATGGAAACCTTTTAGAAGAAATAATTACTGATGAAGGCGTTCCTGAAGAAAGTGTAGAAGCGCTTAATGGTGATGGAAAAGGAGAAATAAAAAGAATAATCAGATGGTCTTAGTTAACCATGTCCCTCTGACTACCCATACTGGTTCATTTGGGTTAAACTCTTCTTTTCCAGCTGTCCTGTAGTTTTCTACAACGCTTTCATCAATTTCTATGGAAAGACCTGGACCATCGTTAACCTTATAGTACCCGTTGACTACAGGCGTCATGTTTTTCACAAGATTTCTTTTCCATTCAGGAAAATAATCATAGAAAGATTCTTGTATTAAAAGACCGGGAACCCATGCATCGAACTGAATAGTTGCAGCGTTTTGAACAGGACCGAACGCGTTGTGAGGCGCTAATAGCACTCCATAAGCTTCTGTTATTGCAGAAAGCTTCTTTAGTTCAGTAAAGCCACCAATGTTACATATATCAGGCTGCAGTACATCAACCAGGTCTTCAGATATATATTCAAGACCCTGTTCTTTTGATATTATTCTTTCTCCAAGCGCGACCCTAACTGATGTTTTAGCCCTGTAATCCCTTAAACCCATCATATTCCATGGATGGACAGGTTCTTCCATAAAAAGCGGGTCATACTGTGAAAGTTCATTTGCTATTTTTACAGCAGCATCTGGATTAAACCTGCCGTGATGCTCGATCATAAGATAAACGTGGTCTCCCACAGCTTCTCTCACGCTTTTTACTATTTCAGATGCCCTCTTGAGAGCTCCATCGGAAATAGAATCCCATTCTCCTCCAAATGGATCAAACTTAAGCCCTTTATAGCCCTTGTTCACTGTTTCTTTAGCCTTAGCTGAAAAATCATCCGGCGTTTTACAGTTGCTGTACCACCCATTCGCATAAACAGGAATCCTGTCCCTAACTTTGCCACCTAGCAGCTTGTAAACTGGCTCCTTCATGTATTTACCTAATATATCGTATAATGCGATGTCAACAGCGCTTAGCGCCGTAGTTGATTCAAAGGAACTGTGAAGGTAGAAATCATGTTTCTCCCATTCTTTCATATTAGCTTCAATTTCAAACGCATCTTTTCCAACATAAACTTTAGAAACTTCTCTGATTGATTCAACGACTGGACCAACCCTCAGAGTTGGTACAGCTTCACCATAACCTATCATACCATCAGAAGTTTCGACCCGTACAAGTATCATCAATGATGCCCATGTAGCCGGGCCGCTTTTTTCTCCTAAAACTATGGGTTCTATATTCTGTATTTTGTTCATATCTTTTATAATTATAATTCCAGTATAAACGCGTTATTAATCTAATTTTGGTGCCGTTAACTTAAGGCTCAAAATTTATTTTCAGCGGGGCCCTATTTCTAGCAAATGATCACACAAAACAGAAAAAGGACCCCAATAGCACTTATACTCTACATCTTTATTTCTCCAGTTTGAGCTTGAGGAGGGCCTTTCTCGTTCTTGAGCCCATAATCAAGAGAAGCAATATGGAAATGGATCCAGAAGTATTCTTTCGTATTCGACTCCTTTGACGTTGACAAACACGATGTCAATTCCATATTTATTGATGAAACTGAAATAAACGTTAGATTGAAGCTTGGCTATGGGTAGCGTATGAACCTCAACTAAAAGCGTTCCTATCGTTTTACATAAGCTGGCACTAGAACTCCCTCGATAATTTTTCATAAGGAAGCTTGTATGGTAGGAAGACTGTTTACACAGATGGAGCTCTTTGGTACGTTGATGCATGCAGGGGTAGAGCATGTTGTATATGAACAAGGCTTGAAGAACCTCATGGAAAGGATGAATGAACATATAAAGGACAGGACAGAAGCTTTTGACGACCTTTTCCCGTGCAGAAAGCCAAAATTTGACCATGTAAAGAACTGGCTCAAAGCATTCAGGTTCTTTTATAACTATGTATTCACAAACGAGGAAATTGGTTCAGCGCCATTATCAAATGATCAGCTGTCCAAATGGATTAAGCCAATTTTGTTAATTGCAAGCATGAGGTGAACAGGTTATGAGCTTAAGTTAACAGCACCCTAATTTTAATAAAATTATTTTTAAAGCTTAAATCTGCGTTAAAACTTAAAATAAACGGTTTGGAAATAAAAATAATTTACAAAAAGATAAACAAGCTAGGAGAAGGTCCTTTGTATGACGAGATAAAAGATTTGATTTATTGGGTCGACATAGAGAACAAAAAAATTTACGCATCAAAAACTTTTGAAGAAAAAATAACACACATCGATATGCCGGAAATGGTATCGGCCGTTTTTTTAACAAATAAAGAAGAAATAATCGCTAGCGCGGGTCATTCGCTATATCTTATAGATAGCGGTAAAAAGTTAAAAAAATTAGCAGAAATAGAAAACGACGTTAATACAAGGTTTAACGACGGAAAAGTTAGCCCCGATGGTTTAATAATTGTCGGCACAATGGATCTTAATCAAAAAAGACCAATTGGATCTCTCTATTCTTTTAACGGTAAAATCTTCAAAAAAATTTTGAAAAAGATGACAATTTCAAACGGCCTCGCATGGAACACAAAAAAGAAAATTTTTTACATTATAGATTCGCCAACAAAAAAGGTAATGTCTTATGAATATGACAGAATTATGAACTTAAAATATGCGGGAATTGCTGCTGATTTAAATAACGAAGAAGGCGTTCCTGATGGCATGACGATTGATAAAGAAGGCATGCTTTGGATAGCTATGTGGGGAGGAGGTAAGGTAATTCGCTGGGATCCAGATGAAAATAAAAAACTGATAGAAATAAAAGTCCCGGCAAAAAAGACATCTTCGTGCAATTTTGGGGACAGAGATCTTAAGACCTTATTCATAACCTCTGCAGATTCTCCGGATGACCTTGGGGGAAGCCTTTTTGCCGTTAAAACTGAATATGAAGGAACTTATTCTTATAGATTTGATGTTAATAACATATCTTTTTAGGACTGATTAATAAGAAAACGTTTTTGTTTTTAAACGAGATCTTCTGCGTATGCTCTTAAAATTTCACCATAACTCCACGCTTGCATTATGCAGCCACGTGGCATATGAGGTTCATCTCCGTCAAATATTTCTGGAATCATTTTCATTTTAATCAACGGTTTAAAATATTCGTACAGAATATCTTTGTCGTTTCCGCTTCTGACAGACGCCGTTATATAAGGACCCGCTAACCATGGCCATACAGAACCGTTATGATATGCGCGATCTCTCTGGTATTGATCGCCTTTATATTTTCCTATGTATTTTGGATCATCAGGGGACAGAGACCTAAGACCGAAAGGAGTTAATAGCTTATCGTCTACCGCTTTTTTAAAGCCAGAAAAACTGTCCAAAACGGGGAAAGGTAAAGAAAAAGCGAGTATAAAATTAGGCCTCAAACTATCATCTTCTGGTTCTACCGTATCCAAAACTTTATTTCCTCGAACAAATTTTTGAATAAATTCTTCTTTAACCTTTTGTTGTAGCGTTCTGACATAATCAGGCATGTTAATATTTAACTCTTTGGAAAAATAGTCTAAAGATGCTAACGCGTTGTACCAGAGGGCATTAACTTCAACTGGCATACCGGTTCTGGGTGTAAAGATAGTATTGCCTGTTCTTGCGTCCATCCAAGTCAGTTGAGGCTTTTTAACGAATATTAAAGAACCTTTCATTTCAAAAAAATCATTGCCTTTTATGTAAGCATTTAAAACAGAAACTGCTGAGGGTAATACCTTTTTTAATGTGTTCTTGTCACCGGTATAGATATAATATTTGTAAATGGCATAAATAAACCACAAGGAAGAATCGGCTGAAGCTATGTTGTTTGGATCAGTCAATGATACAGGTAATATTCCTTTTTCTGCAAGCCTTGAGTATTTTTCTAATATGTTTTTAGCGATTTTGAACCTTTTTGTAACGAGCAACAGACCTGGTAAAGAGATCATCGTGTCTCTTGTCCATGGTCCGAACCAGTAAAATCCAGCTATTATATCATCGTACAGCAAAAAAGATGTTGAAGCTTTTGCAACGCTGTTAAGTTCACCTTTGAAAGAAGATTTGTTCGATAACATCCTTCTTTTTATAGCTTCAAAACTTAGAGGCTCTGCTTCTTCGCACGATATTTTTATTTCTAGAAAATTTTCTTTGGGCTTTATAACAAAGTATCCTTCGTGATAAAGATCCTCAACACAATTTGAGCCTCTTTCTCTATCTATTGGATAAAGAAAATTATAGAACCAAGTGTTATCTTTTATAAAGTTACCTTTGACATAAATATTAACAAAATCATCTCCTGTCCTAAAGCTGTATCCGTTTTCTGATTGGAACGTTTCCACGTTCATTTCCCTCTTCCTCAAGGCTAAATGATAGCTTCTAAAAGCGAAAAGAGGATGCAGGTAAATTTTATCGGGCAACCGACCTATAAAATCATATCTAATCACAAGCCAGTCTTTATCCGGGTCCATGACAAGCGATTTGGTTATTAAAGAACCAGCTACGTTAAATTCAAACCATGGAAATTGATCCTGATTAAAATCTATCAAATGCCTAAACCCTTCTGGATATATGGCATCTAAATAATAATTTGTGTCAATGCTGTAGCTTTTTCCATCTATTTCGAATTCTTCGTAAAGCTTAGAAAGTAAAACTTTTCCTTCATAATTCTGATCCCTTTTAACACAAAGCCCGTGATAAGTTCTGAGATTTGCAAACACTGAAGATGATGAAGCATAACTGCCTTTTTTGTTGGTTATTAACCATTCGTTATATTTTAACATGATAATGCTTTTTATGGTGCACGCTTATTTGTTTTTATGAAAATCTTATATAGATGTTAAAATATTTTTACCCATGCACAACTTAACCAACAATAACGGTTTTAAAGCAATATAATCTATAAACCGTTATATGGTTCGTTTTCTACCAATAGGTAACAATAGACTCATGTTAAGCTTTGATAAAGACTACAGAATAGTAGATCTTTACTACGCTCACGATCAGGCTGAAAATCATGCGGTTGGACATCCGTTTAGGTTTGGTTTAGCTGTTGATGGTGGGTTTAAGTGGATAACACATGACATCATAACTAACATGGATTATTTGGATGATACTATGGTAACTGATGTTAAGTTATCTATAAACCCGTTGGAAATAGTAAACAATGATTTCGTGGATATTTATGATGACGTATATTCAAAAAAGATTACCATAACAAACAAAGGTAATGCTTCACTGGAGATAAAACTGTTCTTCCATCAGGATTTTTATATATACGGAAACGACATAGGTGATACCGCCTTTTATGAGCCGCATTTGAATTCTATAATTCATTACAAAAATAAAAGGTTATTTTTGGTGTCAACTCTTGATCAGTATGGAAACAGCATTGATCAGTACGCTGTTGGAATCAAGGGGTTTGACGGTTATGAAGGAACTTGGAAGGACGCAGAAGATGGAAAACTGTCATTTAATGCAGTAGCTATAGGATCTGTAGATTCTGTAATAGGACATACTATGTTTTTATTGCCAGAAGAAACAAAGGTGATGTATTACTTTATAATAGCACAGGAAGACCTTAATTCTCTGCAGGCCACCAGAAGAAAACTTTCCTTTAACTTTCTAAACGATATGTATAAAAGAACAAAAAATTACTGGACAGTTTGGAACGAAAAGAGAAACATTCAAGCTACACAGGATATGCTTTCGTTGTTCAGGAAATCACAATTTATTATAAAAATTCACATGAACAACAAAGGAGCTATTATGGCATCTTCAGACAGCGATATTCTTAAAAAAAGTAAAGATGGTTATTATTATGTCTGGCCCAGAGATGCAGCTTTAGCTACTTATGCTTTAACAAAAACATATCATTTCAGCGCTGCCAGAAAGTTCTTTGAATTCGCTCTTTCAACTGTTACCGATAGCGGGTTTTTCCACCACAAATACTTGCCAGATGGTAACATGGCAAGCAGCTGGATACCAAGGATAATAGGAGGCAAACCTATAATACCAATTCAGGAAGATGAAACTGCACTAGTTATTTGGTCGCTATGGCAGTATTATCTTAAATCGCTGGACGTTGAATATTTCTTTCCATTGTATGATAAGCTGATCAAAAAAGCTGCAGACTTTATGGCTTCATTTGTTAACGAAGATGGGCTTCCAAAAGAATCCTATGACCTTTGGGAAGAAAGGTTTGGTATCCATACTTATACAGTTTCTACAGTATATGCAGCTCTTGTAGCGGCTTCAAACTTTGCAAAAGTTTTTAAAGAAGACGACGTTTCTGAAAGATATCTTAGCGTCGCAAATAAAATGGCTTCTGCTTATGAAACGCATTTCTATTATCCTGAAAAAGGATACTATGCAAGGGCAATAATAAACGGAAAGCCTGATTTTACAGTTGACTCGCAAAACATGGCCCTTTTTCTGTTTGGAATGAAAGATCCAGTAGACCCAAAGGTAAAGGCCAACATGGACGTAATAATGAACCGGTTGTGGGTTAAAAATACAGGTGGCCTCGCAAGATATGAAGGTGATATGTATCAAAGGATCAAGGATGACAGAGAAATACCTGGTAACCCATGGATAATAACAACGCTCTGGGCATCAAGATATTACATAGCTACTGGGGACTGTGAAAAAGCGCTTTCTCTTATAAAGTGGGTTTTGGATCACAGCCAAAGATCAGGAGTGCTTTCAGAACAGATTAATCCATACGATGGAGGGCCGATTTCTGTATCCCCTCTTGTCTGGAGCCATGCAGAGTATATAATAAGCTTGGATGAATTGTCTGAAGCCAAAAATAACGGAAAGTGCAAATAAACTTTTTATATTTATATTATTTTAAATTTATAGCCGTAATAAATTATCCCGCTTTGTCCATCTTCTGTCCATTTTCTGATCGTAGCCATAACTTTAGCTCCTATCTTTATTTCTTCGCTTTCTGCATCTGCCAGCTGACCCAAAACCAATATTCCGTTATCCAGCCTTATCATGGCAAGGTATACTGGCGCATAATCTTTAAAGTCTACAGGAGGTTCTGTTAGTTTTGTAAAAGAAACTATCGTTCCGGTCTTTGGCATTTCTTTTTCTTCTATTTCAACTGATCCACATTTTTTACAAACTTTTACAGGTGGATAGTATTCGGCACCGCATTTTTTGCATCTGCTACCAATAAGTCTTGTGTAAAGTTTTCTGTTTCTCCAATAAGCTATGGGTATCACCTTAGCTCACCCTCCTCATGATATGAACGATAGAAGTTGTATCTACCCCACCAACGTTTTGTGTAACTCCAACCTTTGCTCCCTGTACTTGATTTTTGCCTGCAGTTCCCGAAAGCTGCATATAAGCTTCAGCAACTTGGTATGCCCCTGTGCCGCCCACCGGGTGACCCCTAGCCTTGAGCCCTCCAAAAGTCAGTATAGGTAAGTCTCCTTCAAAATTGTATTTACCTTTTGCCGCATCATAACCGGCTTTGCCCTCTTCTGAATATCCCATAGCTTCCAGGCTTAATGCTGCTACGATCGGGAAAGCGTCATGAATTTCAAGAAAATCTACTTCGGCGGGATCTATACTGGATTTTTCTATGGCCTTTTTGAAAGCCTTTTCTGTAGCTTCAAACCTAAGAGGATTTTCCCTCTGAAATAGTATAAGCTCATTGGTAGAAACTTCTGAAGCTAGTATCTCCACATCTGAAGGTTTCGAGCTCAGCAAAACAGCTGCTGCTCCATCACTCGAAGGGGCGCTGCTCAAAAGCCTTATGGGCTCAGCAAGATAAGGAGACTTTTTTACGTCTTCAAGAGTAAAGGCTTTCCTGAACTGTGCATGCGGCGCAGTGACTGCATTTTTATGTGCTATTACTGGAAAGTTGTCCAAATACTCTTCCTGAACGTTGTACCTGTTCATGTACATCTTCATCAGTAAAGCATTAAGGGATATAAAAGACGCTCCAACTACTTGAGTAAACTCTGCACTTTCCGCCATTGCCAAAGCCTTTGTCAAAACCGATGTATCTGTATCTTTCATCTTCTCGACTCCAACTACAAGTACATTTTCAAATTCACCTGATTTTATCGAAACATAACCTTCATGAACAGCCATACCTCCTGATCCGCATGCGGCTTCCACTTTTAACGCATCAGTGCCCTTCATTCCCAACGCGCTTGCTAAAAGCGCTCCCAGATGTTCCTGATTGTTCAAGTAACCTGACATCATGTTTCCCACTATTATTCTGTCTATCTTCACGTTTCCAGCATTTTTTAAGGCGTTAAGCGAAGCCTCAACCATAAGATCTGTTAGCGATTTGTTCCAGTGTTCTCCTACAGGTACTACACCTACAGATTTTATATATACTTTTGACATATTTCTCACCTTATTATTTTATTCCTCCACTTTGAATAAGTCGCGTAATCAATTTCCACGTAATTCTTTAACCTTTCGCGTAAAGGTATATAATCGTCATCATCAGCTTTTGATACAACCTCTATTACAAAAGTGTCGCTTCCAGCACCGCTTCCAAAACTTGATAAAAGAATCTTATCTCCAGGTTTTGAAACGTCAAGCACTACGCTCAAAGCCACCAGAGTGTTTGCTGAGTACGAATTACCCAGCTCGTCATTAAGCAATCCTGGTTTTAGCTGTTCATCTTTGAACCCGAGTCTTTTACCTACTTCTACTGGAAACTTTGGATTTGGCTGATGGAAAATTGCATAATTAAAGTCTGATGGCTTATACCCTGTTTCTTCAAACAAGAGTTTCACGCTTGACATGATATGGGTAAAATATGCCGGTTCACCCGTGAACCTTCCAAGATGCATCGGATAATGCTCTTTTGGCCTTCTCCAAAAGTCCGGAGTATCGGTGACGAAAGTTACTGAATGTGTTATTTTAGCTATTTCCTTACCGTTTGGTTGACCTAGCACTACCGCGCCTGCACCGCTAGCTGCTGTATATTCTAGATCATCAGATGGTCTGCCTTGTGCGGTATCAGATCCTATCGCAAGACCGTGTTTTATAACCCCGGATGTTATCATGCCGCTTATCATCTGAACAGCTTCTGTGCCACCTTTACATGCAAACTCAAGGTCAACGCCAAGTATCTTGTTAAAGCCAAGAATATCGCTCAAAACAGAACCCATTGGTTTTACAGCATATGGCTTTGATTCAGAACCAACCAGAATAGCCTCTATCTCCGGATAGTTTGCCATCTTTAGAGCTATTGAAGCTGCTTCGTAAGCCATTGTTAACGCGTCTTCGTCGTATGAAGCTACTGCTTTCATTCTGTTAGGACCAGATCCTTCACCGAACCAAATCCTCGCTATTTCTTCTGTGCTTATCCTGTACTTCGGAACATACGCACCATAACCCAGTACGGCTGAATTCAGACGCATATATACAACAAAAATGATTGGCTTTATAAATATGCCTTTGATAATAAAAAAATTAGTCTAAAGCCTAATTCCAAGCATGTAAAAAACGTTAAATCCTAAATTGTTTGTGTTTGAAAGCTTGCTTCTTGCGCCAAGAGATGAAGGGATAAGGTAGTCATAAACATAATCATCACCAAAATGTATTAGTTCATGTGGTAGCAAGTTTTCAGTTTCGATTACCTCTTTCCAGAACCTTTCATCCTTTTTTGGGTATCCCATGTCAACAGAAGAATAAACACGATCGAAAACGCTGTTCAAAAGAGAAAATTCAAGGACTTCTTTTGAAACGTTGGTGGAAAGAATAAGCCTGTATTTTACTTTTAGCTTGTTCAAATTTGAAGGAACGTTAATCTTTATGTTTTTGCATTTTTTGAGAAACTCTTCATAATTCAATCCAAATTTACTTATCCAGTAACTTGGAAGATACCATTCAAGTTTGTTGGGACCGAGCTGATTATAAGCTTTGATTAACGCCTTTTTTGCCTCCTCTAGGCTTATACCTTCTAACTTAGCATACATTTCAGGTATAACTTCATACCACATGCTGTTGTAAACGTTACATTCGTTTAAAGTTCCGCAAAGGTCAAATGAAAGCACCTTACTGTCTTTCATCATAAAGCACCTTTAACTCTTCTAGAGAAACTGGTTCTCCTTTTTCAAGTTTCTTTTTTATTGTTTCTTTTACCTCGTTTTTGTTTATTTTTTCAAACTTTAAGTTTATGTTGTATCCTTTTTCTTTCTCTTTTTCCTTATACTTTCTCAGCTTTTCCAGAATTATCTGCTTCTGTATTTCGTTCTTTAGCTTTTCTTTTTCCTTTAAAAGCGGCTCTATGAGTTCATGGAGTTCCCTTAACCTTTTCTTTATTTCATTAAGTCTGTTTCTAAGTTCCTGATTTTTATCAAGCGAATCTTTTACGGACCTTAAGCCGCTCAATCTTTTTTCTGTTTCTTTGATTCTTTCAAAAATTCTTCTTTCTTCATCAGGTTTGAGAACTTTTGTTTGAACTTCATCATCAAGCTTTTTCAAAAGACCTTCAAGCTTCTTTATCTCTTCTTCGTTTACTTTAATGTTAGGTACCTTGATCTTAGATAATTCATAAGTTACCTGTTCTCTTTGTACCTTAAGTTCTTTTACTTCCTGCATAAGCTTGTCAAGCTCACCGTTAATCTCCTTTAGCCTGTTCTTCATCGTTTCTATGTCATCTGGCATAAGCTTTCAGCTCTTGTTCGATATAGTTTGTAATGTCGTCAGTTTTAAACTTACCCCCTACATCTGGCGTTAAAAACCCTTTGCTTATGCATGATTCTATTGATTTCCCAAGAGCCTCACTCGCTTTCTGTGCGTTAACATCATTTCTCTTCATGTATAAATATTCCAATGCCATTAAAATAACGTTGAACATGGAATAAGGATTCGCGATGCCTTTACCTGCTATGTCTGGCGCTGAACCATGAACCGGTTCAAAAAGATTAAAATTGTCTCCAATATTGGCCGAACCAGCAAAACCCAAGCCCCCTGCGATCTGAGCAGCCTCATCGCTGAGGATATCCCCGTAAACGTTGGGGGTTAAAATTACGTCAAAATCTTGAGGATTCCTTATGAGCGCCATGCTCATGGCATCGACATATTTTTCATCAACATGGATTCCAAACTTTTCCAGTTCTTTTCTTGAAATGTCTCTAAAAAAGCCATCAGTTATACGCATTACGTTTGCCTTGTGCACTATGGTTACCTTCTTTTTTCTGTTAAGTGCGTACATTGCAGCTATTCTTGCTATTCTTTTTGTGCCCTTTTCTGAAAATATTTTCAAAGCAACTGCTGTATCGTTTATTTTAAATTCTATTCCTTTGTAAAGATCTTCTGTATTTTCCCTGACTATTACAATGTCTAAAGGCTTAACTGAAGGAACACCTTTATAGCTCCTTGCTGGACGTATGTTGGCATAAAGATCTAAAATAAGGCGCAGCGTAACTATGCTTTCGAATGCCGTCTCACCAACTGGACCCTTGATAGCCAGATCTGATGATTTTATTCCTTTAATCGTTTCTTCGGGCAAAGCTGTACCGAGTTTCTTTTTTGCCTCATCCCCCATTTCGTAAAAATTTATTTCCCAATTTATACCGTAAATATCTCCTAAAAGAGTCAGCACCCTGATTGCAGCATCAGAAATTTCAGGCCCTATACCGTCTCCTTTCATCCAAGCTATCCTGTATTTCATCTGTAACTATACCCTTTTCAATAGCAGCTTATTAATACCGTCTATCATTGCTTCTACGCTCGTCATGACTATATCTGGACCAGTTGCGGTAGAAGATGCAATATGACCTTCTTCATCTTCAACTTTTACGCTTACCTGCGCCAGAGAATCAGAACCGCCCGTTATAGCATCTATACTGTATTCTATCAGGTTCACTTTTATTACCCCTTCAAGAGCTTTCTGAATTGCCTTAAGTGAAGCGTCAACCGGTCCTATACCTGTGCTGGAAGATTCAAAGTCTTTTTCATTGAAGCTTATTCTTATGGACGTCGTAGGGGAAATATTCATACCTGTTACCGAAACTATTCCTTTAAGGCTCAGGTATTTTTGAGGTGAGCTTCCGGTTATTGACATTGCTATAGCGTAAAGATCAGCGTCTGTTACGTGTTTACCTGCATCCCCTAGAGCTTTAACTTTCTTGACTATTTCCTGTAACTGTTGGTCGTTAACCTGTATGCCCATTTCTTTAAGCTGTGCAGCTATGCCGTGACTTCCAGAAAGCTTTCCGGCCATAAACCATCGTTTTCTTCCAACCATTTCAGGACTTATCGGCTCATAAGTCCTTGGATTGTTCAGTATGCCATGAGTGTGAATGCCGCTTTCATGCCCAAAAGCATTTTCCCCAACTATCGGCTTATTCTTTGCTATCCTTATTCCCGTAAGTTTTTCTATAAGTTTGGATGTTTCGTAAATCCTCTCGAGGGTTATACCTGTTTCAATATTATAAAGGACCTTAAGGGCAACTACCACTTCTTCTATGCTAACGTTACCTGCCCTTTCTCCTATACCGTTGACAGTACCATGAAATTGATCTGCACCGGCCTCAATAGCGGCCAGAGTGTTTGCAGTTGCAAGACCCAGATCGTTGTGCACATGTACGCTTACCCTTTTGTCAGGGATCTCCTTTTTTACAGATGTAACCAATTCTTTTATCAAGCTAGGAGATGCTATGCCCACTGTATCTGCAATGTCTAGGACAGAAGCCCCACTTTCTGCAGCTTTCGAGAAAGCCTGAAGCAAAAACTCCTTTTCTGTCCTTGTTGCGTCTTCAGCGGAATATTCTATCTCAACACCCTTATCTTTTAGATAGCTTATGTTTTCCTTTATTATCTGAAGCACCTCCTGTCTGCTTTTTTTAAGTTTATATTGAAGATGAATATCAGACGTTGCAATAAATACGTGAATCCTCTTTATACCAGTAGAGAGAGCTGTTTCTATATCACTGGGGTTTAACCTTGCCAGAGCCGCTACTTTGGCCTTTAGCCCCGCATTTGCAATTCTTCTTACTGCATTAAATTCTCCTTCGCTAGCTGCCGGAAAGCCAGCCTCGATTATATCTACCCCAAGGGCATCGAGAGCCTTTGCTATCTCAAATTTATCATCTATGCTCAGGCTGACACCTGGAGTTTGCTCTCCATCCCTAAGGGTTGTGTCAAAAACGTATACTCTCCTACTCATTTTTCCAATCCTGCTAGTTTTCTAATTTTTTTGCCTGTTTTCTCAATCTCAAGGTTTTCTATTTCTTTCATCATTTTTTCAAGTTTCTGTTTGCTCTGCTCTGGATTTCCGGTCCACTCTTGGGCAAAGCTCCCGTCCTTAATTTCAGCGAGAAGCTTTTCCATCCTTTTTTTAACACCTTCATCTATAACTATGTTACCACGCGTTATACCTCCGTACTTTGCAGTATCACTTACTGCTTTTAACATACCAGTAAGCCCTGAAGAATAGACGAGGTCTACGATGAGCTTCATTTCGTGCAATACTTCAAAATATGCAAGCTCCGGAGGATAACCGTTTTCCACCAGCACATCAAACCCGTTCTTAATCAGATACATAAGGCCGCCAACCAATACCGCCTGTTCGCCGAACAGGTCTTCCTCTGTTTCATCTGCAAAAGTGGTTTCAAGTACACCGACTTTGGTTGATCCCAAGCCTTTTGCGTATGCCAGAGCTGTATCTTTTGCCTTGCCAGAATAATCCTGATGTACAGCTATCAGAGATGGTACTCCAAAATTCTGCAAATATGCTTCTCTTAATTTTGGACCTGGAGATTTTGGAGCTACCATCACGACATCAACATAACGCGGTGGTTTGATAAGTCCGAACCTTATGCTGTAACCGTGAGCAAAAAGCAACGTTTTGCCTTCTTTTAAGCTGTTCTTTATGTATTTATCATAAACTACACCGTGCTCCGTATCAGGTATGAGCACAGCGATAAGATCCCCAACCAGTGAAGCTTCTTCTATGCTTTTAGGGTTAAAGCCATCTGCTTTTGCTGCTTCCCATGATCTGCCATTTTCTCTTACTCCTACAACTACATTTATACCAGAATCTCTTAGATTTAAAGCGTGAGCTCTTCCCTGGCTACCGTAACCTATTATAGCTACGGTTTTATTCTTTATATTGTTTAAATCAGCGTCCGAATCGTAATATATCTTTACCATCTTCTTTCACCACAGCTGTTATTCCAGTCCTCGATATATGTATTATCTTGAACTGGGAAAGATCATTTATAAGCTCTTCGACATTCGCAGGCTCACCGACATACTTTAATATCAATGAACCATTTTTTATCAACTGCGCACCATAATTTTCAGCTACATTTTGCAATCTATCTGGATCGCCTTCTAATTTGGCCAGCAAAAGCTCCTGTACATAGCATGAGTCTTTTGGTGCTTCAACAACTTCATAAACATCTATTAGTTTTTTTACCATTCTCGCAAAGCTATCCGCTTCTTCGTCGTCAGCATTTATAGTTATTATTATCTGAGATTCATCCTTTGCCAGCGTTTTGCCAACTGTAACGCTCTCTATGTTAAAGTTTCTGCGCCTGAATACATTAGTTATTTTAAAAAGCACTCCTGGCTTATCTGCTACGGTTATAAAAAACACCCTTTCTTTTTTCATACTATCATTTCCCTCAAACTTTTTCCAGCCGGGACAAATGGGAAAACGTTTTCTTCGGGAGATATGGGGACGTCTATAACATATGTAACTTCGCTTCTAACGGCTTCTTTAAAGTACTTAACAAAATCCTCAAGACCGTTTACCCTGACACCTTCAGCGCCATAAGCTCTTGCGAGCGCTGGAAAATTAGGAGTTTCTCCTAAAGATGATGCTATGTATCTGTTATTATATACAATCCTTTGCCATTGAGCTATCATGCCTAGCGTCGCGTTATCCAGGATAACCACCACTACAGGTATGCCTTCTGAAACGCTAGTGGCCAAGCTGTTAGATGTCATCAAGAAGCTTCCATCCCCTGCAATGTCCACTACAGTTTTATCAAATTTTGCAACTTTGGCGCCTATTGCAGCTGGAAATCCGAAACCCATGGTGCCCAAACCGCCGCTTGTTATGAAAGTTCTGGGCTTTAATGCCTTATAAAACAGCTCAGCCCATGCCTGCGCCTGGCCTACTTCTGTAGTCACGATATCATCTGGACCGAGTATCTCTCTGATTTTCTTTATGATGAGTGGGCTCATCACTTTTTCTCCGAAGATTCTGTCATCGTAATAATCCTTGAGTTCCTTAACTCTTTTGTGCCATGGAGAACTTTTTATATAAGGCATCATCTTTTTTATCTCCGAAACCAAAATGCTCAGCGATTCTTTCAAATCTCCTATCACAGGAAATTCATTAACAAGATTTTTTCTAGCTTCAGTTGGATCTATGTCAAAGTGTAGTATCATTCTGTCTTTTGTAAATTCCTTAGTATCCATCGTAGTTCTGTCAGAAAACCTAACCCCTATTCCTATAATCAGGTCGCTTTCCATTATAAGTGTGTTTGCATGATATGTGCCGTGCATTCCAATGGGACCGACTGACAGGAAATGGTTCTCTGGTACAGCTCCTTTACCCATCAATGTGCTTGCAATGGGAATCATGAACGTTTCTGCAAGCTCTAATACCAGGGGACCAACTTCTGACTTTACTGCTCCTCCACCTACCAGAATTACCGGTTTCTGGGCCTGTATGATCATTTTTGCCGCTTCTCTCAATGCTTCTGGATCTGGTTTTATGTACGGCCTATAACCTTTAATTTCTATTTTTTCTGGAAACTCGATTTCAGCTGTTTCCGTTTGAACGTCTTTTGGCAGGTCTACAAGCACTGGTCCCTGCCTCCCCGTGCTGGAGATATAGAAAGCAGCTTTTATATCAAACGGTATTTCAGAAGCTGAAAGGGGCTGAAACGCGTATTTTACAATGGGGCTGTAGATGCCCACTGTATCTATTTCTTGAAATGCATCTTTACCTATGTAACTTTTTGCGACCTGACCCGTTAAAGCAACCACAGGAGACGAATCAAGATAAGCTGTGGCTACACCGGTCAGCAAGTTTGTAGCACCTGGCCCCGAAGTTGCAGTACAAACGCCCACCTTGCCAGACGCTCTTGCGTAACCGTCAGCCATATGAGCGGCAGATTGCTCATGCCTCGCCAGAACGTGTTTGATGTTCGAGTCCTTTAAAGCATCATAAAAAGGCAGCGTAGCTCCTCCCGGTATGCCAAATATTACCTCTACTTTTTCCTCTTCTAATGCCTTTACTAAGGCTTGAGCTCCACTTAAATAAGACGCCATTACTAACATATTAAAACTACGTTTTATAAATTTTTGTAATATAAAATGATTATTAAAAATTAATTTTATAATAAAATATTTTTATAAAACGAAAGCAATTATAAAAAATATATAAAAAATCAAAGGTTAATATGTAATATTTATTCAAAAATTATGGCATTTTTTTATATAAAATTGATGATTTCGTTAATCGGCATAATTAAATAAAAATTTTTGATTTTTAAAACTTATTTTTGATGCTTTTAACAAAATCGTACACATGCAAGTAATCGATTTCTTTTGTTAAAGGTATAGCGTATATATCTGGGTTTTTGCCAATATGATCTGCTACAGAAGCATAGTAGCTTTCAACAGACTTTAGAGGTTCATCGGACTTTAGGAATTCTTCTGGTACATTAAAACCCTTTTCCTTTAACTTTAGATAATCCTCTTTTTTATTTGAGATCCCTATGAGCAAAAACAAATCAAGACCAGAAATTTTCTTAACCGCTTCTAAATCCTTTACTTCTGGAAAAACCTGCGTAACAAAAAATTTAGCTCCGCCTTTTATTCGCGATTCCAGTGTTTTTTTATTAAAAACTGCCCCTATCCTGAACTTTGAAGAAGCGTAATCTAAAACATCTTTAACTTTAGTAAAAGAATAAGGTCCCTGCACCAAAAGAACGCTATTTATGCCCATCTTTTTTATACACTGTAAACGAGACTTGTTTGCAGCTAGACTTCTATGGCCAACAGACTGTGTTATTATTATTTCTTTTTCGTTTATTTTATCTTTCAGAACGCCTATCAGAGCGCATGCATCTATAGTTGGTTTTTTCAGAGGCAGATCTGGTACAAAAATGCCATCTATCAGGTTTTTTAACGTAACAATATAGTTTATTACTCTTTCAAAATTTGATAAATAAATTTCGGGTAATTCAAAATATATTTTCATTTTAATATAGTGAAACGTTTCCTTCCAGTATTTTTAACCAGAGTTTAGGCGCTTCCTGCAAACTATCTTTCACAACGCTTTCAGCATAGCTGCTTACAGCTTCATCCGAAATGTCTGCGCTTGCTTCAACGTAAACCGACTGCGGTTCAGTTATTGGAGATCCGATCTGGCTGAGCATATAAACGTTGGCGCTCGTTATATGTTTGTTTTCTTCAACCAACTTTTTCGCTATATCCATTGCCAGAACAGAATAAAGTTTACCGGTATGGCTTATTGGGTTTTTTCCTGCTGTAGCTTCAAGCGACATAGGCCTAAAAGGCGTTATAAGCCCGTTAGCTCTGTTCCCTCTTCCAACCTGCCCATCGTCGCCGTTTTCTGCGCTTGTGCCTGTTACAGTCAGATAGTATATATCCTTGTCAGGTTTATCCGCACCGTTTATTGTAAGGTCTACCTTCATTTTTGTTATCTGCGAAGACAGTTCAAGGAGCCTGATAGTTAGCTGACGCTTTACTTCCAGATAATCTTCCTTACTTTTTATCAGACTTGATATCATTGCTGCAGCTATCGTAAGCTTAATTTCGTTTTCGTGCCTTAGTGCCATTACTTTTATATCTTCACCTACCTGCGGGAAAAGTTCTTTACCTTCTTTTGAGTTTATGAATTTTTCTACTTCTAGCGCAAGCCTTTCAGAATCTGTCATCGGGTAAAATCCAACGCCGAAGCTTGTGTCGTTCGCAAGAGGAATATCGTTACCTGCTTCAAAGTTCTTTACAAGGTCAGCGCTTCCCTGTTTTATTCTGTAATCCACTATTATATGAGTTTCAGGATCAAGGTACCTGAGGTTTTCTTTTATGTAAGATTTGGCTGCTGTTATAGCTAGTCTTCCGATAGGAACCGTATCCTCTTTGTCAAGCCTTCCGATAGCCCTTCCTACGAGCATAAGATATATTGGTTCTACGACTTCTCCTCCGCCAAACCAAGCTCTTGCCTGACCCCCTACCAGAATTGCTTTGTCAACGTTATGATGCAGTATTCTTCCGGTTTTTTCGAGATAATATTTGCTCAGGGATACGCTTAGATTTTCGCTTATTCCGTCGCATATCGTATCGGGGTGCCCCTTTCCTTTTCTTTCCACAAATTCCATAGAGGGTTCATATTTTGGTATCTTTTTGGCACTGATAATCATCTTATCCTTTAAGTATGTCAGAACGGGTTATTATACCTATCACTTTTCCCTGATGGGATACAAGAACAGCGTTATAAAAAGTCAAGATAGCCATAATCAAATTTATCGGGGTCGATTCATCGACTATTGGATATGGAGGATCCATAAACTCATCAACTTTGCTTTCCTGAATTTTTTTTATATCCTTGCCTTTAAGCATATGCTGTACAAGGTTAGACTCGCTTATCATTCCAACTACCTTGCCATCTTCAGCAAGGACTGGTACTTGGCTTATTGAATTATCTTGCATTATCTTTATAGCATCTATGACCCTTGAACCAATTTTTACATACTTTAGATCTCTTGTCATTATCTCAGCGGCTACCTTTACGTTTAAAGATCTTACGTCTTCAAGCGCTTTGAATATTTTTTGGACGTTACTGTAACTCGGATCTATATGACCTTTCTCCACCTTAGCTATATACGATTGACTTAAACCAGAAAGCTTTGCCAGTTCTCTCTGCGAAAGCCCCAAAGCTTTTCTAAGCTTCTTTATGTCAGCTAGCTCATACGTGTTCATAAAATATCCTCGAAGCTACGATCAGAGAATCCCAGACAGGAGCGAAAGGTGGGGCATATGGAACGCCTGAAAAGAACATGTTATCAACAGTTATTTCGTTTTCTATTGCCAGGGATAGATAAGCCACGCGACCCCAAACGTTCTTTCCTAAAACCTGAGCTCCTAAAGGCACCCTTCTTTTTTTATCAAATATTACTTTCATATAAACTTCTTCAGGGGGTGGATAATAACTCGCTTTTGCGTTATGCCTGATCTTAACAGGGAAGACTTCGATTCCATGTTTCTTAGCATCTTCTTCGCTTATTCCAACTACACCTATCTCAGTATCATAAAATTTTGTTATAGAGCTCCCTGCGCTTCCCGGAAACTTTATATTTTGGTTACCTATGTTAGAACCAGCCACGTATCCCTCTTTGTTAGCTTCCGGAGCAAATGGTGCATACCTTTTTCTTCCTTTTATTACCAGATCGTTCACTTCAACGTTATCGCCTGCTGCATAAACGCTAGGATTGCTAGTACGCATATTTTCATCAACCCATATGGCCCCTGTTTCGCCAATCTTCAGACCGATCGACCTAGCAAGCTCTACGTTTGGTTTTACACCTAATCCGAGCACAGCAGCGTCAAAAATCGGCTGCTCTGAGTCGCCAACAACTCTTACCTTTTCCCCTGTATTTTCAAGCGCTCTAACTGTGAAACCTTCAACAACCTTTACAGATTTTTTTTCCATTTCCTGCCTTAGAAACTGGCTGTAATCCGGATCAAGATTTGGCATTAAACGCTTCATTTCAAACACGGTTACGTTTTTATTTATTTTCGATAGCGCTTCTGCCATCTCAACACCTACATATCCCCCTCCTATAACTGCTATATTCTTAAGGCCCTGCAGATCTTTTCTTAGCCTTTCCCCATCTTCTAGATGACGCAAAGCGTAAACGTGATTTATCTCTAACCATTTTTTGTCAGGAACGAACGGAATAGCCCCTGTAGCCAGTATTAGATAATCAAAGCTTTCTGTTTTTTCGCCTTCATCTGAAATTCGTGTTATTTCTTTGGCGTTCAAGTCAACTTTCGTAACTCTGGTGTTTATATGAACATCAATATTTCTTTCTTTTCTGAAAAACTCTGGTGTGTACGTTACAAGATCGTTTATATCTTCAACGAGGTTTTCTACATAGTACGGGAGGCCACAGGGTGCATAAGAAACATAAGAAGATTCTTCAAAAACCTTAACTTCAGATTGCGGTAAAAGCTTCCTGACTCTTGAAGCAGCGCTCATTCCAGCGGCTCCGCCACCAACAACTATTACCTTCATGGTAAAAATTAAACAAAAAGGGTAATTTAACCTTTCTTAACTTAATTTTAAACGGGCTTTTTAACTCTTTTTTTCTCCTTTTAGTATATATCTGAGAACTTCCTTTTCCAGTATTGTTCCTACAAGCTCCCCGTGTTCATTTACTACAGCAACTACCTGCGCATCGCTCATTTTAAACACTTCCAGCACATCAGAACCTGAAGCCGATTTCTGACATCCTCACCGCCTTAAAAGGCGATGGTTCCTTCAAGGCGGATCATAGGTTCGTGGTTTATCGCAATCATTCTCATCGCTTCATAGCTAGTGGTTACCCACCCCGCTCCGTTCGTCCAGCTGTAGACCACGGGCTGTGCCTTCAGCCACTTACCCCTATCCTTAACGGACTCGGGGATATGAAGAGCCCTCGTGTGGCATTCCCTTACGGGACACGTTTTAATATGCTTTATAAGGTTTTAGTATTTAAATTTTACCCCGCCTCTAGAAGAGGCGAGGCTTTCGTTCATTTTGTAACAGAAAGGTTTTCGCTTTTATAATTATCAGCAAAGAAAGAAACGATCAAAGTCAAGAAGCTAAAGATCAATCCAGTTAGGAATATATAATTAAAAGCTAAAGTCCCTGCTTCACTGAACATTTCTTTAAAAACTGAAGCTGTTGTTCCATAAACAACATAGTACTTATAGTCAGTCATAAAGGTGGCAGCAAGCACTGGACCTACAGAAGATCCCAAAAATCTTACCATTGTATTGAACCCAAGCCCAACAGCTACATTTTCGGGAGGCATAGAAACGGCAATCATGTTAACCATGGGTATCATTATCGATACGACGCCCACGCCCGTAATAAAAGAATCGATTACTAGTTGCAGAGGGGTTGCTCTATAATTAATCATTAACCAAAATCCTGTCATGGATACCAGACTTCCATAAATCAGGACATATTTAGGCCCAACGGTTGATGTTGCAGAACCTGCAAGCGGTGCTATAAAAATCATTGCCAGCGTTGCAGGAAAAAGGGTAAAAGCGGCGCTCAACACTGAAAGACCCAACCCATAAGGAGGTAGTTCTTCTGAATAATAAATCACTCCAAGAAAAAGGGTAAACATGGCTACACCTGAAAGAAACCCTGAGAGGTTCGCAACAAGTACGTTCCTCTTTTTTAGCAGGTTTAAAGAAATAAGGGGGTTGGATGCTTTTGAAGCATAAAACAGGTAACCAGAAAAAAGCAACATGCCAAGAAACAAAAGAATCAGCTGTTCGAAGCTTAACCATCCTCTGTATGGCGTTTCCGTTAAATAGATTAAAATTAGGGCAGTACCCGAAGATAGAATTACAGTACTCAAGTAATCCACTCTTTCCTTATGCGGTGGAGCTACACCTCCTATTACAATATATGCAAAAAAGAGCATAAATGCGGCAAAAACGAACCCGATATGAAACATCATTCTCCAGCCAAAATATTCTTCTATATAAGCTCCTGCTATCATGCCTATGGTCATTCCTATTGCAACCATAGCGCTTATGATTCCCTGTGCCAAAGCCACCTTTTCTTTTGGAAATATGTCAGTAACTATTGCTAAGCTTAAAGGAAAAAGAGAAAAGCCAAACCCCTGTACAGCCCTTATAGCTATGAGAAAGTAAACATTTGGAGAAAAACCAGCCAGCAGGACGGCTAAAGTATAAACCGAAAGAGACACAAGGTAAAGCTTCTTTTTCCCGTAAACGTCTCCAAGTTTTCCAAAAAGAGGAGCGACAGCTGCGCCGACTACAAGGTATGAAGATACTATCCATGCGGCCTGTTCGCTTGATGCTGATAGGATGCTTTCAATTTTTGGAAGGGAAGGTATAACCATTGCTTCCACATACATAGTTAAAAGCGAAACAAAAGTTAACACAATTAATGTAGCATAAGGTCCTCCCCTTCCTGAGTTCATTTTACTTCCTCCTTATTCCATATATAGCCATTATAATCAGTATGAGCAGCACTATTCCTGCGGTTATATAAAGTATATCGCCTCTAAAGCCATCAAAGAGACTGTAAGAAGTAACATTGATAGGAACGTCTATTACCTGGTACATGGTTTGCATTGTTGGAGGCTGCCTCCAGCTTATGAGCAATGGAAGATAGTAAGTCGATGGTTTTATGCCTGAAGCCACGTTTACAACATAGCTAACTGTAAATGTCTGGCCTTTTGCTATGTTGTAGAAGGTTTGATTTATCGATGATGCACCTATTATTGGATTTTCGCTTGATGGAGAATAAGGACTGAATACTGGATTGTAAAGTAAAGTTACGGTAACAAATTTTGCATTATAGCCGCCTATGTTCGTTATGTTGATGTTAACGTATTCATCGTTGCCCCCAGGGGTCATTCTGGCGTAGGAACTTCCGCTTAACTGAAAATATGCCGCGGGTTTTACCTGAACAGGCAGGCTAACGTTGTAAATATTAACTGGCGTCTTTATATTCAGTACGACTGTAGCGTTTATAGCAGTTGGCGTTTGGGTTTGATAATTTATAACAAAAGGAAAAGTTAAGTTTACGATGTCTCCAGGAGGTAAATAAGATAGGAAAACGCTGTTTGAAGATGGATTAAGGGGTTCAAGGGGTTTATCAAATATTGCTGTAACGTTGATGTCTTTTGCCATGACGTTTCCGTTATTTGTAAGGTATACAGTTATACCACCCGCATACATGCCAGAGTAAATCGTTATGGGCACCGTTTTAAATCCAACAAGCTTTATATTATAACTGCCGATTATAGGTACCTTAAAAGAAACGTTTTCATTTGCCGATAAAAATTCTTCTCCAAGTTGCGGGACCTGAACCAAAATTTTATAGCTTATTTTTATGGTTTGGTTGTAAACCATGTTCTTTGCCTGTTTACTTATGTTAAAAAATCCTGCAAGGTTCAGCTCCTGTCCTGGGTTTAATTCAGGGAGGAAAAATGTTATGTTCCCCTGACCTGGTATCGAGCTTAATGGAAATGTAGGTGAGTAAGTAATGTTAACATCATATAGCGTTAAAGGTCCTAGATATGTTATTTGCGCAGTCAATGGTAGGTCTGAAGCTCCTGGATATGCTAGTATTGGAGATTGCTGTGTTCCCCAGATCGAATAAACAGCAAAAACAGGAGAACTCTGTGAAGATGCCGTTGCTGCGTTTACCGTTCCGAAAAAGCCTACCATCGTTATCAAAAGAAGCGCGATTATGACTTTCATAACGTAGATATATCAAAGTCTGCTTTAAAAATTTTTTTAAAAATGCAGCAATTTAATCAAGAGATTTATTTTTGGTATCTTGCTTAATTTATACTCAGAAGGATTAACATAATGTTAATATATTATACCTAAAAATTTGGAATTATGTCTGCATCAAACAATTTAGAAAACGAAAAGAAGATCGAACAGGTTATCCAGCAGCTTACGCCTTTGTTAGCTAATAAGGGTATTCCACGAAGTTTAAGGAACATGTTAAAAGAAACTCTAGATCAATTACAGGATAACAGCGTAAGTCCTGCAATAAGGGCAGCCAACACGGTAAGTGTTCTGGAGGAAATATCCCAAGATCCTAACATACCTTCACATGTAAGGGTTTTAATCTGGAACATGATGTCTTTACTAGAAACGATTCGTGAAACCAGCTAAAATTACAGAATTTTATCGCATCTAGTTTACTTTGAACTAATTTAGAAAAGCTATTTTAAAAAATGTTTTGTTGAAAAAATAATTCTATGGAAAAGAATGCTTTTTTATAGTGGTTGTTATAATATAAGAATATGGTACTTGTAAAAGTCAGTAGAATAACTGGTATGAACGATCCAATAACAGGAACACCTGGAAGGCTCATCGAATTAACAGAATATTCAACTATTCCTTTTCCTGGAGATGAAATGACAAAGAGCTTTTTATCACAGCTACAGGCTATATTCCCGATGCAATCAGTTAAGGAGTTGTGGACTCCAAAGCTAGTTCTGTTTTTAAAAGAAAACGAATACCTGCAACTGGGAATACAGTTTGAGGTTAATGATATATATGAGGTAACGTTTGAAAAAGGCAGTATTGTTTTTAAAAGATCTACAGCGGAACGCTGAAACAGAATCTTAAATGATATATTCTAGCGAATTTCTGTATAAAAAGTGTGAAAACTGTTATGTTGAAATCTTCGGTGACTTGAAATCAAAAAAAGAAATGATGCTGATTTCAATTGCGCTGGAAAAAGCGTCAATGGGCGAAGTGGTTTTACTCATAGATAGCAGGGGCTCTTTCAAACCGGAAAAAATTGTAGAAGATAACATGATAAAAATCGAAATCATGGGAAGAATTGACGTGCTCAAAGCTACAGAACCAGGATTCCTTTTTGAAAAAATTTCAAGATTGATAGCTAACAAAAGATACAAAACGATACTCTGGGATGGCATGTCATTGCCTTTTTATGAAGTACAGATATTTCACGAGCTTTCGTTTTTATCAAGATTGCTTTCTCTTTACGCTATAAGAGGTAATACTGTTGTTGTAACAAATCCAATAATCTCAATAAAAGGAAAACCCCTTGGTTACCTGTATACAGACCCATACGTACACATGAGAATTAAAGCTGAAATCGTAAAAGAAAACGAAGGAAGAGCCACTTCTTATGGCTGGTCAGCAAAGTATTTTATAGATGGAGCATATGTAAAGTTTGAGGAACTTTATTTCTGACCTCCTCCCCGCACTTGAAGAGGCGAGGCTTTCGTTCATTTTGTAAAAGCCATAGTATTATACAGATTGATCATTCTTTGATTAAACTTTCCTTTAATAATCCTTTTTTTGAGCCTTAGCTCTTCAGACCGCTCCTGAATATTTAGCTTTGCCCTGTCCTCAGGTGAGCTCTAAAATTTTGTCCATTTTAACTTTCATTAATAATTTTATGGTTTTCTGATTCTCTCTTCTGAGCGGCGTTTGCTCTCCTTCTACCTTCTCTATAAAATTCTTCTCTACGTTTGGATGCACAGAAATCATCTTTAGTTATTTAAAAAACTAATAAAAAGGTGCGGAAGTCTCCTTAACCCTTATGCGTTAATAGTTTAAAAGTTCCCTTAAAGCTATGGTTGCAAACATTCCTTTATAAAGTATAAAATTCACAGTTGCTTCTTTTGCATTTCTATCAATACGGAAATTAACGCTATGCGTGATCATTTTAGCTGGCCTGATGCCGCCTTCCTGACTTAACTCTTTAAGTTTATCTATGTAAAAGTGGCGGAATTTTATTCCTTCTTCTTTTGCGACTTCTACCAGTGCCTTGGAATAAATATCGCCTTTGTCCCTAAAACCGTAACCCGGAAGGTAAGCTACTTCAGTTTTTCCGTTAAAAAAACCTTCAGCGAAATTGATAGTTGTGGGTTGACCTTTAACTTCTCCGTTCAGAACTTTGGAAATTTCTCTGTTAAAAAGGTACGATTGATAAGCCTGTACATAGAATCTTTTTAACCAGAGAGGCACAGCTGCAAGACCTTCGTACCCAGAATTTCTCACAAGTTCGTCTGCTTTTTTAAAGTCCCTCTTTACCAAAGCTTCGCCTATAATATGATTATTGTTTGAAAACCTCTGATAGCCATAAAAATTTGGAGCTGTCCAGGTTTCCAGTATTTTTTTCCAATTAAGGAATGCCGTTTCTTCGCATTCGCAATCCCTTATTTTGATCTTAAACGCATTTCCTAGAAGATCTTTCCTTGTCAACATTCTTTTAGTCCTACCTACTATTCTTATTTTGAGCCCCTCTACATCTTTTAATACTACCTTAACCCTCTTAAAAGAAATGAAAAAATACGCTAAAGATTCTTTATCCTTTATGCCAAGATAGTTTGCAGTGTTCCCCAAGATCTTTCTGACTAAAGCGTGCTCTAAATTATTTTTTTCTGCAACCGCAAGAAGATGCTTACCCTCTTTAAAAGATAACCCCTTCTTTATAATCTCTGCGACAACAAAATCTTCTGGATAAACCTTTATCTTTCCCTTTATCCTTATATTGTTTAAGGGTTCTGCGTTTATTCCTGGTATCATAATAACCTGAGCTTTCCAGTTACCTGATCTATTTTGCTTTCTGGTCCTGGTCCTATAGCGGCAGCAGTTTTGGTGCCTGGAGGCACTTCGGTTAAACCCATGTCCTCTACAATATATGTTATAAGACCAAGAGATTCTGCCTTCCTGACTAGATCTATCATTTCAGATTCAGAATTAACTTTCAGAGCGATCTTTGCCGCTCCTTGTGTATACCAGCTTGAAAAAACTTCAGGCATCATATCCCTGCACATAAGCGCTGCTGCGACAGCCGCGTGAGCGCCCTGAGCTACCATCTTGCCCCTGCTCATCTTAAGGTCAGTCCTTATAAGTAAAGACATTTTATAATGCTCCAATTATTTCTCCATACCTTTCAAGAGCCTTTGTGAAACATAGCATAGGTGCTTGAACAATGCCAAATCCAACTGTGCCCATGCCAGCTAATTTATGAGCCACACCTGTATTTATGTAAGGGGCTGTACTTGTGTCTAAAACCAATCTGAGGTCTATTCCTCTTGGAACACCTTCAAAATTCATGTAAGGTATTGGAAAACTTTTATCTTTGATCATAGTTATTTCATACATAAGCCTTGTTATCCTTAACGCTTCACTTACTGAAGCTCCCGTAACCTGAGCTACTGCCGGTGAAGCCGCAGATGCAAAAGCGCCGAATCCGTTAGTTTCCATGATAGAGCTGTCTCCTATGTCCGGGTTTGCGTCGCCCTCCTTGAAACCGGGGAAGAAAAGCGTTTTTGGGACAGGCGCTGGAGCCACAAACCACTCTTTGCCAAGCCCAGAAACCTTTATTCCGAAGTCTGTACCGTTCCTTGATAACACAGTCACAAGGGTGCTCCCCTTTATGTTAGAAGCTGAATCCATCATGACCTTGCCAGCAGCCATAGCGAGGTTTAAAAAGAAAAGCTGGTTCTTGGCTATAAATTCGTAACTTTTTGATACTTCGCTTCTGGCGAACCCCCTTCCCTCAATGTAAGGGCCAATTTCACCTAGAAAAAGAAGAGTGCTTGCATTATTTCTGGTGTGAAGTTCGTCGCCCATCTGAAGGGCCTGAGACATTATAGGCCTTAGCGGCAGAGGACCATGAGATTTGAGAGCTTCTTTAAGTATTGGAAATAGGATTTCTTTCATCCACTTTAACCTGTCTATGACTTCTTTAGAATAAGCGCCGTACCTTAAGACCTTCCCAACACCTTCGTTAAAGTTTGTATAAGCAACGTTTGTTCCTTTGGAGTTTTTAACTATAAATAATGGCATGTTCTCAGAAATAACTCCTGCCATGGGCCCTACAGCAGATACATCGTGGTTTGGAATAAACCCTAATTTTTCAGACCTGATAAGCTCTTCCACATCTTTTTCATCCTTTGCAAGACCTTCATAAATTGCAGCACCTATCACAGCACCTTTTAGAGGTCCAGACATCCTTTCCCAGGATATGGGAGGACCTGCGTGCCCGAAAATTCTGCTGTTAATTTCCGGTATTACTTCTTTTGCGGGTTTTATATCTACAAGAACCGGATCTGCCGAAGTAAAAGCTTCTATTGCTTTTTTGTTTGCTTCTTCAGTTTCTTCTGTTTCCAGAGCTTCCAATACTTTTAAAAGCCTAGGGACGCCTCCGCCCGGAGGTTTCCATTCTACCTTAACGGCTTCTGCGCCTTCTTTAATCAGGTCCTGATAAAAGCTGTCAAGGCCCACGTTCAGAACTTTTACCTTTTTTTCAAATATGCTGCTCATGCCAATCACCTTTTAGCTATCTCTAAAGCTACCTGAGTAGCTTTAGTGCTCGAAGGGTAAACCAACACGCCCGCGTCCTTTAACTGTCCTACCTGAGTTTTTAACCCCTGCGGATCGTTTTCGGTGCCTATAACAGAAGCAACGAAAGAAACCTTATCGTTTATAGATCTAGCTTTTTTTATGGTTTCAGCCATCTCTGACGCTGGGTTCATGTTTGCTCCGTAACCTAAGACAATATCAAAAAGTATCACAGCAACTTCTTTATCTTCAACTTCTTTTAAAAGTCTTTCTTTTCTGAACCTGAAATCAATCATTGGATGCGGTATACCTCTGACGAACTCTTCAGCACCCATATCTATAACTGTGTCTTTTCTTGAACTGTCGAAGCCACCAATTTCATAATTCTTATCGAGGGGAGAGTTTGAATATGCTTTTATTCCTTTTTTGCTCATTATGTACTGTGTTTCATAGCAAATGGTTCCTCCGGAAAAAAGACCTCTTATATAATATTGTTTGTTGGATAACTTGTCTTTTGCTTCTTTAACCTCTGTTTCTGATGTCCACTCAGGGAGTTTAAACTCCCCTCTGTTAGTAAGGTTGAAAGATATACGAGCTGCATCCTCTAAAGTATCTGCAAATTTAATAGAATTGCTTATGTCATTGCCTTTAAATCCTATAAAATTCATAACGGCTGGCTTGTTTATTTTTGATAAAACGTCAACCGTTTCGTTGACTATCTTTTCAGAAGGAGGTTTGGAGATTACAGTTATCGCTTTGGTTTTCGGATGTGAAGAGAGCATGTTTATCCCGGTCTTCAGAGTTATGCCTCCTATATCTTCTTTTACATCGTTTGAACCGGTACCTATAGCGGCTGTTATTCCAGTACCTGCAAGATCTAACAATGAAGTAACCACCTGAATGCCAGTACCTGCAGCGCCAACAATGCCTACAGGACCTTCTTTAACGACATTGAAAAAACCAAGCCCAACAGAACCTATGATTGCTGTACCTGCATCAGGCCCCATGACAAGCAGGTTTTTTGTCTTTGCAAAATTTTTTAAAACCTTTTCTTTTTCTAAAGGCACGTTGCTGCTGAAAACCATGACGTGCTTGTTAAGTAAAAGTGCCCTCATTGCTTCTCTGTACGCATATTCGCCTGGCGTCGAAATTAAAACAAGATCTATATCAGGTTCAAAAGACACTGCGCTGCGAATACTTAAATAACTTTGAGTCGTTTCTTTTTCTTCTTTTTCGGTTTTATATACTAGTTTTTTAGCATACTCAAGGGCTTTATTTACTGAACTTTCATCTTCCCCTTCTATCACAATAACAAGGTCGTTAGGACCGGCTTTGCTGGCTTCTTCAGTATAAAGGCCAGCTTCTTTCATAAGGTCTTTGTTTGCTTCCGTTCCCATCATTACAGCAGCTCTTATAACGCCATCAGCTTTCTCTACAAGCTCGTTTATTCTCATCAGAAAAACAGAGTCCCTGTACTCGTTCTTTAAAACCAGAGTAATTTTCTTCCCCATTGTATTTAGTTTTTTAAAGCCTTATTTATATATTTATTTTACAGTGATACCTTACAAATTTTACCTTAAAAATATTTTTAAGCGGATATGTGATTAATGTTTTTATAAGTTGGGCATATACTTTGAACGTGGAAGCCAAGGCTTTTTCCAAATTGAGCTCAGGTAAACATCTACAGGTAGCGCTTGATATCATCGATAAAACGGTTGCTTTTGATATAGCGCGAACAGCAGATGCTCTAAACGTTAGTGTTATTGAGGCTGGAACGCCCCTGATAAAAAGATACGGTACAGACATAATAAAAGAATTAAAAAAAGAAGCGAAAGAAGCGTTGATGTTGGCTGATATGAAATCAGCAGACGTTGGAGATATTGAAGTAAAAATGGCAGCAGAAGCAGGGGCTGACATAGTTACTGTGCTCGGATGTGCGTCAAACGAAACTATTCAGAGCGCTAAAGAAGAATCAGAAAAACATGGGATCCTGTTAGAAGTTGATCTGATAAACCTTGAAAATCCAGAAGAAAGAATGAAAGAATTAGAAAAGATCGGAGTGAAGTCTTTTTCTTTTCATGTACCGATCGACGTGCAAAAAAAGCATTCAAGCGGTGCAGATAAAATGCTTGAAAAGCTCAGAAAGCTCGAAAAAGGTAACAGAGTTATATCTGTCGCTGGAGGGCTAAACCCTGAAAGAATAAATGCGTTTAAAGGAACTGAAGTCAACGTTTTTGTGGTTGGAGGATACATAACTTCTTCTATAAACTTTGACAATAAAATTAGGGAAGTTCTAAGAGCTATAAAAGAACTTTAAATTTAAAATGAACGAAAAGCAGCAAAACTGGCCAGATGCGACCTTAAAATCCTCTTGTTTGAAACCTTTAAAAGCAAAATTGATTTATGAAGACAATAAAGTTCTTGATTACATCTCTGATAACGGTGCGCTTTTTTTAATATCCGATGAAGTAGATCCAGAGCCATCATCCATAACTATAAAAAATTTCTCAAGATTAAAGGAACTTAACCATAGGTACATCATTTTTCAACAGGACGTTTTGATGATCGAAGGTTACAGAATAGACGTTTCTTTAACTAAAGTTTTTTCGACGGCAGACCTGTCTTTACAGAATTTTGATGAAAGCTTTTACTTTAGAATAAAAGAATTTGTAGAGGATAAATATTCTTGTGATCTTTATCCTGCTTCTTCAAGAAAAGTATGTGATATCCTTTTAAAAATCGAAGCTGAAAGTTTACTGAACACCCAAAAAATTGAAAGTCTGATAGGATTCGGCATAGGAATGACGCCTTCAGGAGATGACTTTCTAGTAGGGCTTATGGCTTCTTTAAAAGGTTCATACTATTTTAACCATCTCAGGGATATTGTTGCAAAAAATTTATTCAGGACTAATAAGATAAGCGGGGAATTTCTCAGATGCGCAACGTTAGGAGAGTTTTCAGCCACTTTAGCTGAGCTGATCAAGGCGGGGAACGATCGCAAGCCCCCCGAAAAATACATTTATGACGCATTTAAAAAGGGTCATACATCAGGTATAGAAAGCTTATTGGGGTTTCTAAAAGGTTTAGAAATAAGAAAAACGTTTTTTAAACCTCCAAAACGCTTTTATTAGCTTTTATAAATAAAGATTAACGTGCTGACCCCAGATATCCTAAAAAACTTTATAGCATATAACAAAATAGATGAAACTAACACCTTAACCTATTCTGAAAAGGTAGCTTTAAACCTGATAGCTTGGGGAAAAAAGAAAGGCATAACGATAAAAGAATTAAAGGATTGGTACGCTGTTATTTCTCAAGCCCCTTTTCAGGAAGAAACTGATAAAGGAATATTAGAAATTTTAGAAATGGCGGCTAAGATTGAAAGTGAGAGTTAAACTTTTTGCAAAATTCAGAGAAATAGCGAATGCTGATTACATAGATATAGAAGCTTCAAACATAAAAGAACTAAAAGAAAAGCTATCGGCTATTTTAAAAGTTAATATCCAGGAGATTATCGTGATGATAAACGGTAAAAAACTACCAGAGGATGAGGTTCTTTATGATGTTAAGGAAGCTATTGCTTTCCCTCCAACTGCTGGAGGTTGTTAAACAATGTTTTCTTAAGTTCATCTTTGCTTTGAGGCACGTTAAAAAGCTTGAAAAAATCATCGGTAACAGAGTACATCTTTTGCCCATTTGTTTCTTCCTTCTTTATCAACCTTATCTTTTCCAATGCCTTTATATGCGAATAAACAACGCTTCCTCTTTTTTCTTTTAATTCTTTAATGCTTATCGGACCATAGTAAGCTATTAGAGAAAGAGTTTTAGCCATAGATCTGCTCAGAAACGGCTTTCCAGCGAATTTTTTAGCCACGGGCGCGAGCTCTGGCCTGATCCTTAACATATAGCTGTCCTTAAATTCAACGAGCTCCAAAGCAGAATCTTTTGAGTATATATTTTTTAAAGAATCTAACGCTTCTTTTATTTCCTTCGGTTTAACTTTTAAAATATTAGAAAGCTCTTCTATATAAATTGGCCTTCCTGAAGCTAACAGCGCCGCTTCCAGCTTCATTTTTAACGACGTCTTATCGTTCTGTTTTGACATCCTATAGCTGTAACATTTATAAAAAATAAATATAAACAGAATGGTAAAAAATCTAAGAGGTTTGTCTAAATTGAACTGGACCGCTGAACATGCAGAGATTCTGGAAGAGTTTACCAGGAGAATGAAAGAAAGTTATGAGGTTCAAGTTGGAAAAACATTCTGGATAACAACTTCTTTTAACGTTAATGTTGATTTTATAATCGGTAGTGCGGCATTTTGTTTTAGCAATTCTAGGATGGGTGAACTAAAGAAAAGAGCAATCAAATACTTGGGCTATCACTGTTTTATGTTAGATCCTTTACAATTAAATCGTTACTTTATTGAAAAAACAAGAGAATTAATTAGAAGCCTAAAACCAAGGCCTTTAAGAATATCACCAATAAGCGAAAGAAATGTTCCTGAAAAATTTCCGCTTTACCTAGAAAATAGAATAATAGAAGCTGCTGCTGAAACTGCAAAGCTGCCGAATCAAGATATAAACGCTGAACTCATAACAAAAATAGTCGAAAGAAAGATCCCTCAGATCACAAAAATGCATTCTGCTATGGATAAGCTAGTGCTTACAGATCTTGGATTTTCGCTTGTTAATGTGAATGAAAACATTTTAGATTATAAAAAAGCATCAGAAAGGCTCTGTAAAATGATGAATGTTATGAAAACCTTATTTGGAACAGAGGGTCCCATTACTGTTTCTAACCTTTTCACTCTTTCCGCCCCCAATTTTATAAAAAACCTTTTGGTGCTCGGAGGGCCTCGCGTTAAGCCCGGTCTGATACAGATTAAAAGTTACATGGATTTTTTAGAAAATGTTCAGACTTTTACCGAAGAAATGCAGAGCTGCAACATCTTCCTTGATTTAGATGAACTAAAGGACGAAATATGCTCCTTTAAAAACAAGATAATTTTAGAAAAAAAATTTGACTGGATTAAAAATTTTTGCTTAAAGTTTACTGTTTAGATCCTTCTGCACCCAGACCCAGGCCGCTTATATCAGGCAGCGTCTGTTTCATCCTTGCCTCTGCTACAGCTGACGCCTGTGATAGTATGCTTTCAGCTTCATCGTTTGTCGGTTCAAAGCTAATACCTGAACTTGAAATCTGCCCGGCGTCTACCATTATGTTGTTTAACAGGGTTGATATCTCTCCCAGTTCGTCCTCAGCAGCTGGCATTACATTGCTAACGCCCCTTCTTATGCTGGTCAGCACTTTCATAGCGGGGTCAAGAACAGCCACCACGTCTCCTAATTCAGTTGCGGTAGAGAGCCTTGTTGAAATCTGTTCTAGCGCAAGTTTTGCCTGAGTGAGCATTTTGTACATCTTTCTGATTTCAGCCAACTCGGTTGCATATATGTTTGCCCGTTCGTTATCGTGTTTCTGTAAATACGATACAACCTTTTCAAAGTATCTCTGATCTTTTTCCTTTAGTTTTGAAGCCGTTCCATCGAGCTTGGCTATCTGGATCTGAATAAGCCTTATAGCCTGTTCGAGCTTTCTCTTAAGAGGCTCATCCGATTTAACTGCGGTTTTAATTTTATCACCTATGCTCTCGTCTTTTTTGTTTTCCCAATTTCTTTGAAAATTGCTCATAAATACTCGAGCTTTCTTTAGTTTATTTTAAATACTGTAACTGTTACTTGCTGTAACTAAGGTTTCATAATGTTCTAGTTACATAATATTTATTAATAATAAACTTGATGAGGGCCGCTTTAAATATTTTCTCAAGGTAAGCTTTTATTTTTAATAATTTTAGGAAATATTGATGAAGATAGTCGTTTTAGGAAGCGGCGGTTCAGCTGAGAGCGCTAATAGGGCATGCTCTTCATACCTTGTGAACTCTGAAATTGTAATTGATGCGGGGCCAGGTTCATATAAGAATTTTTTAAGATATGGCGGAAATCCTCTCAAAATAAAATATTTTTTAATATCGCACCTGCATGGAGACCATTTTTTTGATATTGGAGCCTTTTTCTGGGGTATGTCCTACCAGGGTAGGACCGAACCTGTTACTGTAATTGGGCCAAAGGGCGTCAAAGAAGCTTTTGATTCTTTAATAAAATTCGCGAACACCCCGAAAACTTTTATGCGATTTGATGTACAATACACAGAAATTGAGCCCGGAAAAAACCTTAAACTGGACAGTTTAAAATTGAGTACAGAAAGCGGAAAACATTCTGTTCAGGACATTGCTTATAGAGTGGGCCCCTTGTGCTATACAGGTGACACATCGCCAAACGAAAGTATTGTCAGGCTGTGTAAAAAAGCCTCATTATTAATTCATGAATCTTCTGGTTTTGCGGAAAACGAAGAATATCTTAACAGTGTAGGACACAGTTCAGCAAGACAGGCTGCGACGGAAGCTTTACAGGCAAGCGTTAAAAAGCTGCTACTTACACACATACCTCCTTCAATATCGAATTATACAGCAAAAATGAAAGCGGAAGCCGTAAAGTTATTTAGAGAAACTATAATAGCAAAAGATCTTTTGGAACTTGAGATATGACAAAATTGGAAGAACTTTACCAAGAAATAAAAAGTTGCAAAAATTGTAACCTATGGCAGTATGCTACACAAGCTGTTTTAGGTGAAGGACCTCAAGACGCAAAAATCATGATAATAGGTGAAGCTCCGGGAAGAGAAGAAGACAGAGCTGGGAGGCCTTTTGTAGGCAGAGCAGGAAAACTGCTACGTAAGACTCTTGATATGAACGGTTTAAACCGCGTATACATCACGAACGTAGTAAAACACAGGCCTCCAAACAACAGGAAACCGAAAAAAGACGAAATAGAAACGTGCTCCAAGTTTCTTTTAGAAGAAATAAAGATAGTAAAACCAAAAGTTATAATAGCGTTGGGTTCTACTGCTAGCAAATTTTTAACGGGAGAAGAAAAGATCAACGTAGCCTTTGAAAAAGAATATAAATTTATAGGAATAAAAGTAATAGTAGATTATCATCCAGCCGCAGTATTAAGGAATCCAAGACTTTATTATAAATTTAAGAAAAAAATAAACGAAGCTTATGCTAATTTATAAAAATCTGTTCGCACAGCATTGATAAATGTAATATGGTAAATCAATAGACATATGTCACCCCCGACGCATGGAGGTGATATTGATGATAACCATCATGCGAGGGAAGCTTGATGATGCACACATCCCATTAATAAATAGTGAGGAAGAGTATGTGAAGCTGAGGTACTTTGCGGTAGCAAAAACCATAGCACCTGAGCCGTTAAGGATTACAAGAAATGAAGCTGCAGAAATGATTGGTCTAAGCAAGAGACAGTTGCAGAGGATAGGTTCAGGGAAGAGGGAATAGAAGGATTAAGGAAGAAGTCAACCAGGCCAAACACATCACCAAGCAGGATACCTGAAGATGTTGAAAAGAGGATAGTTGAAGTGAGGTAGGATTTGGGCCACAAAGGATAGCTATCATAGTGAATAAGGGACTAGAAATTGAGGGAAGGAAGAAAGTCAGCGATACTACATGCTACAACGTGCTTGCCAGGAATGTTGAAGCTGAAAGGAGGCTGCAAAAGGAATACAGCGCGTTTGGATGGAATGGTCCTGATGAACTGATTCAAGCAGACATAACATACTTCAACGGCGTGCCGTTGATGACCATGGAAGATGACCATTCAAGAAATGGATGGGCAACAAGCATGATTGATCAGAGAGATGAAAGGGTTGTTCATGCGATGAAAACGCTTCATCCAGATAAATATGAAAACCTTCTAACTGACAACGGATCACAATTTTCAAGGAAAAATTTCAGGATGAAAAAGTACTGTGAAAACAGCATAAATGGAAGACACATATGGACTTCAGTTCATCACCCACAGACCATGGGCAAAATGTCAAACATGCAGAAGGGATTGAAGAGGTTCCTAAAGCACAGGCTTGACAGAACATGAGAGACAATGATGAGAACATAAGTGCATACATGGACTTCTACAACAATGCTACAACTGTATCCACTACAAGATCAGTGCCTGCAGAGAGATACCGTGGATTCATTGATGAAGGATTGTACACTAGGCTGGTTAAAATGCTTAAATTGGAGTCAGTGCTTCCCATTGACCATGCGCCAGATGGGGTGACATAAGCGTCTTGGTGTTACACTTACAACATCAAGATTTATTTTCAGTAAAGGTCTTGTACGCTCCATTTATTAATTCTTCAACGTGAGTTTTGAGCTCGGTGTTTTTACTTGCAAAATATCTTTTTGTTTGCTCAATGACCTTTGTCAGATCCATTGGTTTGCCATAAAATAAAAAGGGTGCTATGTCACTGTCAACAGTTCCTGATACATGAGAAAACGGCCCTATAGTCTTACCGCTCATTATCGAAGTGTTTATCGAGGCTCTTACAAAATCACCGATAAACGCTCCTACCTTTATTTTGCCGGTATCAACTTTTTTTCTACCATTAAAAACTCTGATCGTTCCGTAAGTATTTTTTAAATTGCTTGTAGTCGTTCCTGCTCCCAAATTTGAATAACTGCCTATATAACTATCACCTACAAAGCCGAAATGCACTTTGTTTGCAAAATCTTCTACTATTGATCTTTCCAGCTCGCCACCTATTCTGCAATTTTTTCCTATATAAGATGCGGTGACCTTTGCAAAAGAAATTACAGAACCGGCTGAAATATAGGCTGGGCCATAGATTACAGTCATAGCTTCGATCCTAGCACCTTTTTCAACAATAACTGGACCCTTTGAATCATCTATTGTAGAAAATTTGTTTACTTCACCTTCTATCGAACTTTTCTCAAAGGGTGGACTGAAAAGAGAACCTGTAATTTCCCATGAACCTTTAAAAAGAAAACCGTTAACTTCCTTTTTTACTGAATTTTTTACGGATCCTTTTGAAGCTACAAGCGTGCTGTTTTCCCATAAAGATTCCCCATCCTTTAGCTGATCAAGCGCCTCTCGGATACGTTCTGGCTTAATTCTTGAGTTTATTATGACATCGAAGTTTTTTGCCTCTTTGAGTTCATAAGCGTCAATTATATATTCAGGGGCTATAAACCCTTCAATTTCTCCAACTTCTTCCTTTATCCATTCTATTAATTTTCTGTATCTGTATATAATAAAAGAAGAAGGTTTTACGAGTGAAAATGGATAAAAACCGTCCGGATAAGCCTCTTCGTAAACTGCATATTTTAACTTCAAGGAATCTCCCCAAATTTTTCAGCAAATTCAAAAGCCGCTTTTTTATAAGAACTAACGTTTCCCACGTCAACAAAGGATTCAACGTCATAAATCAGAACTTTTTCTTTGGCCTTTATTGCATTCATTACCGCGTTATTCATCCCATATTTTTGCTCCGGTATGTATCTTAAAAATTCAGGTTCAAACACAAAAGCACCAACGGCAACCCTGTAGTACAGCTCTGGCTTTTCTTTCCATTCTTTTATAAACCCTTTCTCTTCATCTATAACCCCGTATCTTAGCTTTTCTTTTATTTTGGCAGTTAGAACAGTTACCACGGCTGAGTTTTTCCTGTGTACTTTTATAACATCATCAATGTTAGCATTTATGAGCGAATCAGAATAACTTACAAAAAAGGTATCACGCTCATCCTTAGCGACCCACTTGAGCTGCCCTGCTGTTCCCAGAGGCTTTTCTGAACTGTTTATCTTTAGCTTTGTTCCTTTATAGCTATCTTTAAGCACAAGTTCATATGCCCACTTTCTTCCGCTTATAGCGATTATTATTTCTTCAAAATCATAGCTTGTTAACCAGTCAAGAATATGCTCTATTACCGTTTTTGAACCAAGCGTAAGGAGTGGTTTGGGGAGAATGAGGCTGTACGGATACAGCCTCGTGCCAAGCCCTCCAGCGAGTATGTAAGCTCTCATATTTTAAACAAAGCAAATCAATCGATAAAAACTTTTTCAGAGCTAACGCCTTCTACCATCTTGAAAGACATTTTATGTTAACTTCAGAATTCCTGTTGAAAAAAAGGCTTCTTTCCGGTATGCAGTCCAGCCTGTAAAACTCTTCACGCATCTTTTTTCCTTTAACCTTCAAGAACTTAATAGCAAGCACAGCTTCTTTTCTTCTATATGCGCCAAACATTTCAAGAAAACTAAAAAGCCTGGTTATTTCAGCTAATGGTACATATATTTTATCGTCTTTCGAAGCTTTTGCTTCTACAGCTACGATCATGTTTTTTTGATCGTTTATCGCTAAAACATCTGGAAGGTGCACTGATGGGCTTCCGAGCCTAATAGCTTTCCAGCCTTTTTTTATAAAAATTTTGACGACCTTGTCTTCCCAGTCATAACCCCTTTTCTTGTTACCCATAGTTCAGACCGACCTTTCTCCTGACGGTCTCCTGAGTTCTTGTAATAAAAGGGTTGACGTTTCTGTAGATTGAAAGAAAAATCGTTGATACGTCAATAACGAACAGCTTGTCTATGATGTCATCGTTTTTGCCTATGTTCATTTGATAAACCCTATGTCCTAACGCTTGCAGAGCTTCTGAAATAACTTTAAACCTTTCTGAAACCAGTTTGTCATCTTCTGCTGAACCGATCATCATGATCGGCATGTTATAATACATTTCCCATGCGGTTATACCATTATGTGCAACCTCCATTATGTTCTCATAAACAGAATGCAGTTTTGCGTTTTCACTAAGAAGGTACCTGAACCTTAAAGCATGGGCTTCGCCACCGTTCGAGTAATAAACCCCAACCAAGAATGAATTTTTTAAAAAATCAGCTATTTTTCTGGCCTGTTCACCAAGAGCTTCTTCTTTTTCCGAGAGCTTCTTAAAGTATAATCCTATGTTTTCTGTCATTTTTTGGTTCAATATTTTATCTAGCAATGGAACAAGCCCTGACATTATGTACGGAAACCCTAACCTCGTGCTTTTTTCTTTATTTATCTTTACATAATTAATTTTTTCTTTGATAGCAAATTCTTCTAACCTGCCACCGCCAGTAACTGCATATACTTGCATGCCTGACTGGAGCGCTTTCCTTGCGCATTCCAAAGTTTCAACCGTTTCTCCAGAATGGCTTACAACCACTAGTGTTTCACCTTTATGCTTTTCGCTTGGCATTTCGCCCGGTTTTAAACACAAAATCTTATCCTCCCCATAAAAAAGTCCTGATATGAGCAGAGGTATCAGCGATGCACCGTAACCGCATCCAAAAACTTTGCTCGAAATGTTTACATCAAATTTGACATCGATGGGCGAAAACATTGAGTGCCATCTTTCATAAATCTCTAGCATATCTTCAGCTGAGCTCATGGTTAAATAAAATTTAAAGTGGCTTAAAATCTTTTGTTTTTTAAATTTATGGAACGCCTATGGTGTTTCCTACACCAACAACAAGAACGCTATCTCCTTCTGAGGTTTTTTCTTCTATAAGGGATTTTACTTTCTCAACAGCTTGAAGCGCAGCCCTCCTTACATTATCGTTCATTTCACCTACAGCTTCTTTCAAGGACATCTTTACTATAAAAGCATGAATTGGAACATTATACTGTGTGGTGCTTTCCTCTATCTTGAACCTGTCGTTTCCGGGTCCTCCCATGGCTACGCCAAATCCCTCGATCATTTCTCCTGTTTCTTCCCCTTCTAGCTTCAGTCCTGCGTCTACAGTTATTATGATTTTAGGCTTAAAGTTCTCAATTACCTTTTTTACGGCATCTCCTGGTCTTCCGACAGTAGAGCCTGGACCTTTTGCCTTTAAAATCAGCACCTTTCTTCCTTTATAGTCTGTTTCTGCTATTTCTGTATCTTCTTCAATTTCTTTAAACTGCGCACCGTTTGCGAGCTGCACTGCAACCAGAGGTCCGAGAGCATCTCCTATACTTTTCCCGTTTATTATAGGATCAAGGCTAGCATAGTATGCTTCTGCTTCTTCCATTATAAAAGGAAGCATTACCTGCAACATTATAAGCGAATAGTAATCATGGTAGTTTTTCGCAGAAAGGTACTGGTGCCTGGCATACTTGTAAATCTCATTTAAAGCCAGAGCGCTCTCAGCTAAACCGCTCAGGTTCTTGATCTGAACGTCATCAGCCTGGACCAGTGATTTTAGCCTTGTTATGAAAAATCTTTCGTATGTTTTTACTAACTGGTCAAGCTTTTCTATTATCCCATGAGGATCGAGATCTGTTGGAGATATCATAAAAGAATTAACTATTATGTTGGCTTCGTTTTTTGCATCTTCTTCTTTGACGCCCCTATTTTTTAATTCGTTTATAAACCTGTCAAGAGAACCTTTGGCCATGTTCTCAAGAACATTAAGATGCTTTGATACGGACCTCATGTTAAGTTCAAGCTGAATCCTCTGACCATATGCTATGAAAACTACGATAAGCATTATCCAAATTATGTTTGAGATATAGACGATATCGTTCATAAATACGTTTGACATGCTCTAAAAATAGGCTACATAAGAATTAAATAAACATTGCTAAATTAATGCATGTATTTGCTGAACATCTTTTCTATCAGTTCGTGATCCAGCTTTTCATACGTCTCTGTAGTACCTACGTCAATCCAGTAAGAGTTAGTTATGTAACCTCCAACGCTCTGATCCTTTACAAGAGAGGACACCATGTCGCCCATAATGTCTACTTCACCTTTATAATTTGAAAATTTCTTTATTGCTTCTGTTTTCATTACAAGGACTCCTATTGTCGGATTTATGTTTATGGATGGCTTTTCTTTAAACGAAACGACTCTTTCTCCATTTATTTCGGCCACCCCAACTGGAAGTTTATAATGATCTGAAACTGCTATAGTTGCAGAGAATTTTTTATCCCTGTGAAATTTAAGAAGCTCAGCCAGGTTCATTTCTGTAAGTATGTCTGAGTAATAAATGAGCACATCTTCATAACCGTCAAATTTTCCAGCTCTGTAAGCGTTTATAAGCGCTCCTCCGTTACCCTTTAATTCTTCGTTGTCATATGAATAATCTACTTTTATTCCAAAATTTGAGCCGTCGCGAAAATAGTTCACTATTTGCTCTGCTTTATATCCTACTAGCATCGTTATTTCTTTTATTTGATGAGATTTTAAATAATAGATTATAAATTCGAGTATAGGTTTTTGAGATGTACCTATAGGTAACATCGTCTTCTGAAAATAGTAGGTCAATGGCCTTAAACGGGAACCTGTACCTCCGCATAAAAGGGCAGCTTTAACACTCATTAGCTTCTATACCTTCTTTGTGCTATAAAAATTTTTAAGCGTCTATTTTTTCCAGCTTTTCCAGTATAGAATTGACCTGCTCATAAAGCACGTCTAGCTCGTCCTTTTCTACATTTTTTTCTTCTTCCTTGCTTTCTTTAATTTCAACTTGGTTTTTTTCCATTTCTTTCTTGAGCTCGTCAAGTCTCCTGTCAATTTCAGAAATTTTTTCATTTATTATGTTCAACAGTTGATCTCTTAACAGTTGAAGCTCTTTGACCTCTATTAAAGTAGAGATCTTGGAGATTTCTTTGTTTACTGATTTTAATTCTTCCTTGTATTTTTCAATAAGTTTGTTTTTTATATCGGGATCTAAATCCTGCATGCTGTAAACCCTCAAAAGTGCATCTGAAACTATTTCTTTTTGAAACTTCAGAATATTTAACTTTCTTTTGGCTTCATCTTCTGTCATTTCTGCCCTTTCCTTTTTGCCAAATATATTGAATTTCAAGCTTATACGGTTATTAGAGAAACTGCGGGTTTAAAAGTTTTTAACTTACTGAAGGCTAAGTGTGAGGAAGTTTCATTCTACTAGCTGACAGATATTTTGCAAAAAAGCGACAAACCTACGAGATCTACACAATGTGAATTACCCTGACCTTATGGCCATGGCTTCCCGGTTCATCGATACGCTTACGTGTGGAATGAAAAGTATTCCATCATAGCAGAGGCGTTTTCATCTCAGAGCGTCTCGCCTGTGTCCCACAGGCAAAGCCTCTCCTTCATAATAACCAAAGCTGAAGTCACATTCCTGTCAGAGTTAAAACAGGGGCAAGTGAACTCCCTTTCAAACATATCAAGCTTAACGCATTTTCTGCAAACAGGACAAACTCATGAAAAATTATATCGTAATACATTAGAATGAGTCCGACTCATGAATTTATTTACCCAATTACTGACTAAACCGTTGCCCGTATAATTTTCTTTGCATCTACTTTATCTTTTATTCTATTTTCAAAAATTTCGTCGCATATTAGCAAAAGTTCTTCTTTTGTTAACTGATAGTTAAGTATGTAGCTCTCAAGCCTCTCTATGCTTAAAAGTTTTGTCTGTGAAAAGAACTCGTTTAGCTTTTCAATAAGTTTGGCTCTAAAATATTCTGATTCGCCGAGCATTTCATATGTATCAATGTCCCAGACAATATATACGGATGCCTTTGTAGGTTTTATAGATAAACTCTTAACCCTTTCTTTGATCTTGTCAAGAATAACCAGCGCAAAATCTTCAGCTGATTTCATGTAAATCTTTGAAAGGCCGCTTAAAGGTGAATTTTTCCCAAAACTGTTAGGAATTAAAGAGAGCGTATAATAACCTTTAACATAATATGAGTAAAATATCTGAGCTTTCCCCTTAAGCCAGACTTTCCTGAACTTTTCTGTAAATGCGTCTAAAGCGTCAAGAAGAAACCTTTCTTCTGCCCTGTTAAGATCAGATGTTTGACCCATCCATGATTCTTTTTTCCCCTCAAAAGAACTAGCTAAAACTGATGGGCTCCCTACAGGAAAATAATGAAATCCAAAATCCTTTCCTGCCCTTAGACCGCTTACTGCTTCAATTATTTCTATCATTTGTTCATTTTTACCAATTTCAACAGGTAGGAGATTTATAAAGTGCTGACCCTTATTTATGTTTCCTGCTACGTATTTTAAATGAAACGTTATAAAAGGCCAATCTGATACGACCTTTAATTTTGGGCCAAAAAAAAGAAAGCTTGCCCCGTTTATAGTTATGTCTGCCGGAATAAGATCTATGATATCACTGTTAAACGATGTATTTGTCACGTTTTTTTCGTAAGAATTTGCAAACCTTGTATTCTCATCCACTATCATAAACGGTTCATTTTTAAGCATGGTATTAACTAAGGTTATACCTTCTGTAGAATATCCATAGAGAACGGCTTTAGTGTTTTTCACCTAAGATATCTTCATGACACTAATTTATGAACATAACGCATCCAATTTGAACTTTGAATTTCAGGGTTTAACGCACAATAGTTTTCGAAACATTTAATTTAGAAATTTTTCATTTATTGTTAGTTCTTTTATAGTGGTCTAAAGACCTAGCCTTAAAATCAGAAAGGCTTCCAATATAGCGGAAAGATAAAGCAAAGCTAAAGATGCAGCAAAATATGCAAAGGCTTTGATGTAAAGAGTTTTTCTGGGAACCGTTGACTCTGCACCATAGAATGCTAAAGCTTTAAAAAGATACAACCCGCCTATCAAAGATAAAATGTAAGAGCTAAATTCTGTAAAAGTATCAGGCGCGATAATCACTGAAAAAGGTCCAAGAAACCAGTATGGATTATTTGATAAAAATTGAGTGAAAGATAACCCCCATACAACGGAACTTGTGTTTATTATCGCTATTCCCAGCACAAACGGGCCTATAAACGGAATAAAACTTGCGATATCTATCTTTGCATTGTTAAGAAATATAGCTGTTGCCATAGATAAGACTGTTGGATAACCAGTCCTTATGGAAACTATTGTCTGGTTAGCCTGATTAACCACGGCAGGAAGCATCCGTGCCATATAATAACCAGGCATCGCGCCAATAAAAGCAAGAAGAGAATAAAAAAGCAAAATGGATCCAACATAAACCCTTAAAGACCTGAAAGATTCAGAAGAATAAACTGAAAAAGTAAAGATCAAAGCCAGAATTACAGAAAAAGCATACCAGTAAATCTCAGCCAGTGATGAATATGAAAAAAGCAGAATCCCTAACCAGAACAGAACAAACGATATAACTGTAACAATCGGAATAAGAAAATAAGGTTTTTCTATGTTCAAGAACTTGCTTATGTTTGACCTTTCCATTACGTTATTGTTTTTTTAAATTATGCGTTTAAACGTTGCTTATAATTTTGTCTTTATTTCATTTTCTGATGCTTTTTCCTTTTTCTTAAGAATCATGGTTGCAAGTTTTCCTTCAAAGTCGCTCAAGATATAAGAATATATTATCTTTGCTTCATCGGGATCTGCTATAAGTTTGGCTCTTCTTGTATTTTCACCTATAAGAGAATAAAATAAATCTGCCTGCATTAATATCCTCCACACTTGTAAGAGTTTCTGATCTCCAAGCCACTTTACATATTGATAAAGGGCACACATCTTGTCCATGAGCATTGTCTGTGACTTGCTCCTGTACCATAAAGGAGAACCGTCACTGTAAGACGTGTTAAAGAGATATGGCTTCTGGGGGGCATACAGTGTGCCTGTTGTGGGGTTCTTTACTGGAGGAATATCGGCAAGATCAAGCCCGCCGTTATAAATATAGTTGCCAACGACTTCTGCGTATTTCTGTCCCTTTGTGGCTATCTCTTCTGCGCTGATAAATATTATACCATCTTTGTTTCCTATATTTTCAAAAGAACCTGTGGTCAGAGCTTCAGAAAGTTCTCTATTTCTTATGGCTATCCTGAGATCCCCTGACACATTAGTATACACAAACCTGTGGTCTGTAAAACCGTTTACTTCTTCCGTTATTAGCGTTTCGATGCCTGCAGCTTTTGCCCCTTTTTCTACAGATTCATTATAAATCAGGTAAGGCATGACGCACGCTGAGGCTTTGTTAAGTCCGTATTTGCTTGTAAGGTCTGATACAAGTTTTAACTGTTCTCCTATCTCTTCACCAGAATTTTCACAAAGCGGATAGAGCCCACCATAAAAGGTACTGGGTATAACCTTTAGCATGCCCGTTGATGAAGCAGCATAAATTTGTTTAAAGAGCTCCTGATCATATTTATAAGCCATCTCAAGGAAAACGCCTGTAGTTGAAATGTACACGGGCATGTTTAATTTGGCTGCAGTTAAAAGCGAATTTACCAGAGGTCTGTACGAATTTTTATCATAATATTCAAACATCTCTTTAACCATCTTGTTATCAAAGTATCTTTCAACTATGTTTAACTCATGAATTATTCTGACAAACCGTTCGCTAACAAAAAGTCTATTTAAAGGTAACGGAGGATCAAAACTAACTATAAGTGAAGATGCCATTCTATATTTAATAAAAACTAAAATTTCTTTAAAAGAATAATTGTCAAAGTTACTTAACCACGGAAAGCAATAATGTTGAGTTTGTTTTTATTATAAAATTTATATTTGAGACTTTTTTAAAAATGTCATGGTAAAGCTGGAATACGAGGACACCTTTGTGAAAGTAGCTGCAATGATTGGCGATGACGATTATATCAAGGTTGCGAGGGCTATACTGAATAACCCTGACGCAACAGACGAAGAAATAGCAAGTGCAACAGGGTTAAAGATCAACAAAGTTAGGAAAGTTCTATATGATCTTTATGAAAGAGGTTTGATAGCTGGAATAAGGGACAAGGATCCCAAAAAAGGTTGGTTTGTATACAGATGGAGGATCCAGAGGGACCAGGTCGAGGTGTTTTTAAAAAGGACCAGAGATGTTATACTGAAAAAGTTAAAAAGCAGGTTAGAGTATGAAAAGACTCACGCGTTTTACTGGTGTGGAACTCCCACATGCAAAAAGTATACTTTTGAGCAGGCTATTGAGTATTTTTTCATTTGCCCGGAGTGCGGTAACCCTCTTAAGCAGGAAGATAATTCAGAATTTATCAAAGCTCTTGAATGGAAAATAAACCAAATAATAGAAGAAGATAAGAAAAACGAGGAAAAAAATAAAGCTGTTCAGGAATTAACCAGTTGAAGTGTAAACTGTAGTGCCTTTCTTTCCTTCAACGAGTTCTATAAGGTCATATAGATGTCCTATTGTTGAGGCTTCTCCGCCAGCTTCCACGAACCTTATTGCTGCTAAGACCTTTGGCCCCATGCTTCCTTCTTTAAAGTGTCCTTCAGCATAGTATCTTTTCATTTCTTCTACAGAAGCTTTATCAAGTTTCTTCTGGTTTGGAGTACCATAGTTCAGGTAAGCACCGTCAACGTCAGTTGCTATTATGAACTTGCTTGCTCCAACAAGAGTTGCTAACCTCTGGCCAGCAAGGTCCTTGTCTATTACGGCTTCAACACCTTGGGCTACTCCGTCCTTTTCTACTATAGGAATGCCACCGCCTCCGCTGGCTACTACTATGAACCCATAGTCTACTAGAGTCTTAATTGCATACCTTTCAGCTATCAATTTAGGATCTGGAGATGGTACAACCCTCCTCCATCCCCTTCCGGAGTCTTCTTTAAAGACCCATTCGGGGAATTGCTTCTTCAGTTCATCCACATCTTCCTTTTTGTAAAAAGGACCAACTGGTTTAATTGGGTTCTTAAATGCAGGGTCGTTTTCATCCACTATGGTTCTGGTTACTATTGTGACGACGTACTTGTCTATTTTTCTGGTTTTAAGCTCGTTTCTCAGTGATTGCTGAATCATGTATCCAATAAAACCCTGTGTTTCTGCTCCCGCTACGTCCATCGGGAAAGCTGGAACGCCATAAACTTTCTGACCTGCATCGTGTCTCAGAAGAGTTGCGCCAACTTGAGGACCGTTCCCGTGGGTTACGACAACTTTATAGCCTCTTTCGATCAGATCTGCTATCTTTTTCGCTGTTACTTTAGTGTTCTCGTACTGTTCCTGGAAAGTACCCTTTTGACCCCTCTGCAGCAATGCATTTCCACCGAGGGCTATCACAATTAAGTTTCTTTCTGACATACTTCTTCGCTTAACCCTTAATTAGGATAAATATTAAGTTTACTTTTTAATAACATTTTTATTTTTTAATGATAGCCGTTCCGTTTAAAAGCGTTAAAATGAAATTTTAAGCTATTGATTCTTTTAGTCTTTTTGCAACTTTTTTCCCTTCTTTTGTTAAATCATAATAAATTCCTTTGGGTTTTTTATCCCTGTTACGTTGCTTAAATTTCAGCCAGGGCTTTATTGATGATGTCGGCAACCATTTCAGAGAACCGTTGTACTTTTGAAGGAGCCCCAGATTCTCCAGATGCATACAGGCTTTCTCGATTTCATCTTCATTGTAAGTTGGTCTCCATCCGCTTATTCCAAGGAGCCTCCTTGACATAAGCCAAGAATTATCTGGACCGTACTTTAAAATATGAACGAGTATTTTCTTTTCCAGATCGTTAAGAGATAAGCTATCTTTATCTCCAGCTTTCGAGATAGGATTTCTGCTCATCTGTTAGTTTTTCGAGCACGATCCCGTTTACGATCAAAAAAGTCTCTACGACCTTTTTATCGATTTCTTCCGGCACAGTGTACACTTTTTTCTGAAGGTTACCTCTGTTTTCGTTAAGGAATAGCACGCTCATAAGTTGAAGAGAAAATGAAAGATCCATTATTTCTATGGGATGACCGTCTGCAGCGCCGAGGTTTACAAGCCTTCCTTCAGCAAGAACATAAACCTTCTTTCCATTTGGAAGTATGTATTCTGACACATTTGGACGAGCTTCTCCAGCGTATTTTGCATTTTCCCTAAGCCAGGCCATGTCTACTTCCACATCAAAATGTCCAGCGTTGCTTAAGAACGCCCCATCTTTCATGTTAAGCATGTGCTTGCCAGTTATTACTTTAGCGTCCCCAGTACAGGTGACAAATATGTCACCGTAACGGGATGCTTCATCCATGTTTGCAACTTTATAACCGTCAAAATAAGCCTCCAGTGCTTTGAAAGGATCAACCTCAACCACTGTAACCCTTGCGCCCAAACCCCTTAATCTTTCCGCTACTCCTTTGCCGACCCATCCATAACCTACTACAACTGCTTCTTTTCCACCGATCATAGAATTTGTTGACCTCATCAGCCCATCAACGACGCTCTGTCCGCTGCCAAACCTGTTATCGTAGAGGTATTTGCCTTTAGCGTCGTTCACGGCTACTGCAGGGAATTTCAGTATGCCTTCTTTTTCAAGTGCCCTGAGCCTCCTTACGCCGGTTGTTGTTTCTTCTGAAACACCGTATATGCTATGATAAACCTCGTTTTTTATAGACATTATTGAAAGATCAGCTCCATCGTCGATTATTATGTTGGGTTTAAGCTCAAGAATTCTTTTATGGTTCAGATCATATTCTTGTGGAGTTTCTCCCCTCCACGCATAAACATGGTCTACATAATCAGTTAAAGCTGCTGCAACATCGTCCTGAGCTGTAATTGGGTTGCTGCTGGTAATGCTTACTTCAGCTCCAAGTTTTTTAAGAGAAACTGCAAGGTATGCGGTCTTTGCTTCAAGATGAAGGCTCATTCCAACTTTAACGCCTTTAAGGGGCTGATCTTTTTCATGCTGTTTAACGAGCTCGTTAAGAACGTGCATGCGTTTTGATGCCCAATCTATCTTTTTCTTGCCTTGATCTTTCAGGTTAAGATCTTTAACTTGATGCTGCATGCTACATATATGGTTCTGACTTAAATTAAACGTTTTTATGTGCAGTGAGCTTATAAATAATTACAATTTCCAGTTTTTATCCAAAACAAACCCTACATCATCGCTTTTTATTATCGTGCTGCCGTAAACTTTCTCAAAGTATTCCTTCCAATTTTTATCAATATAAGCGGCCACAGCATCTTCAACGACATAAATTTTGTAGCCCCTGTAGAACGCATCGGCAGCAGTGTGTCTGACGCATATATCGGCATCAAGACCTATAAGGAAGATTGTGTCGATCCCTTTTGACCTCAGCAGATAATCGAGGGGCGTTCCAAAAAAGCCAGAATAAGTGTGCTTCTCAAGTACTTCTTCTCCGGATAGAGGCTTCAGTTCATCTATAATTTGAGCGTCCTTTGATCCCCTCATTGCATGAGGTCCCCATAATCTGATTTCAAAATCAGATTCTTGGTGTGAGTCTTTAACGTAAAATACATAAAGTCCCCTTTTCCTGAATTCTTCAAGAACCTTTTTGGCCGGTTTAACAGTTGATTTTGCTTCAGGAGTAGAAAGCCTGCCGTTCACAAACTCTTCAAGCATATCGATCACTATAAGCGCAGGCCTTCCCATGATATTTATGTACATAATTTTTTATTTAACAGTTACTTTTAAAAAATATGTGAATACCCTTTCCTTAGATACTGAATCTGCAGCCTGTTTTTAAGTTCAACAAGATCCCTCATGACAGCGCCTGCTGTCTCCCTTCCGCCAGCCCCTTTGCCTATGAGATACACACTTCCCAGCTCCTCAACTTTAAACTCAACTGCATTGTAAGTCCCATCTATGTTCAGCGGGTCATCTCTTGGTATTATTTCTAGAGAAACATGAGGATTTGGAGTTGAACTTGCTATGAGCTTTACAGTGTGATGAGAATCTACTTCGGGTATGTCTTTCTCGATACCGCTGATCTCAACATCCTTCAAAGTGTACTTATCTTCAAAAACATGATTAAGAAGTATAACGAGCTTAGCTGCGCTGTCAGTTCCGTTAAGATCAAGCGTAGGATCTGCCTCTGCTATTCCAAGCTTTTTTGCTTCAAAAAGAGCATCCTCCAGGCTTGAACCTTCGTTTATAATTTTAGAAAGAATGAAATTTGACGTCCCATTAAGAATGCCTCTGAAAGACTCGATTTTGTTACCCTTCAGCGCTTTGTCAGCAAAATAGATAAATGGGGTTCCACCGCCAACTGTTCCGCTGTACAGCACAACAAGCCCTCTAGAATCAGCTTCTTCTAAGATGGTCGGCATATAAAGGGCCATGGGACCTTTGTTTGTGGTTATCACGTTAGATCCGTTTTTAAGAGCTTCGATTATATGGGTGTATGCCGGTTCTGCGTTTACAAAATTTGCGGGAGTGCATTCGACGGCCACATCTACAACTCCTTTTTTAATTGTTTCAAGCACAGGTTCAACGTTGAAACCTGATGAAAGAGTTTTTAATGATTTTTTAACGCTCAGCGTTTCTGATGGATTTATACCTCCTTCCCTGTACACGCAGCCTGATCTGTCACATACAAAAACAACCTGGAGCACAAGACCGTATCTGTTCTTGAAATCCCATGCTCTTTCATAAATCAGCTGATGTAAAGCGCTTCCTACGGAACCATAGCCTATTATACCGATTCTCATCCTTTGATCACGCGTTTAAGCGCTTCTAGCTCGGCGTCGATTGTTATTTCTTCTGCGCTTATCTTCATCAAAGACTCCGGATCTTTTAAACCGTTACCTGTAACAACTGCGACGACATGCTCATCTTTTTTAACTATGTTTAAAGCTGTTGCCTTTGCAAGACCTGCGATAGAAGCTGCGCTGGCTGGTTCTACAAATATGCCTTCTTTCGATGCGAGCCTTTTCTGGTACTCGAGTATCTCCTCGTCGCTCACGCTTAACATTATACCTCCTGATTCTTTTACGGCCCGCATTGCTCTTCTCCAGCTTGCTGGATTACCTATTTTTATCGCAGTAGCAACTGTTTGAGGGTTCTGTACGGGAATTATTTCATCTTTACCTTCTGCAAAAGCCCTGTATATTGGTGAAGCGCCTTCTGCCTGTACGCCCCCTAGCTTCGGCAAACGATCTATAAACTTCATACTTTTCAGCTCTTTAAGACCTTTCCAGAGAGCAGTGATGTTTCCCGCATTTCCAACCGGTATAAATATCCAGTCCGGAACCCCGTATTCTTCTACTATCTCATAAGCTATGGTCTTTTGCCCCTCGATCCTGTAAGGGTTAACTGAATTAAGAAGGTACGTCTCTGTGGTACCTGCCGCAAGAGATCTGACGATCTTTAATGCGTAATCAAAGTTACCCCGAACTTTAACTATCTTCGCGCCTGCGGCCCTCGCCTGAGCCAGCTTGCCAATAGCAACTGAACCTTCTGGCACTACCACGAAAGATGTTATTCCAGCTCGAGCAGCATAAGCAGATAAACTCGCTGCAGTATTGCCTGTTGAAGCGCATATAACAGAACGCGCGCCCAGCTCAATGGCCTTTGTAACGCCCACTGTCATGCCCCTGTCCTTAAAGCTTCCAGTGGGATTAAGGCCCTCGTTCTTGATCCAAAGGTCTTTAACGCCTATCTCGTTGTACAGTTTTACACTTCTGTGAAGGGGCGTTCCTCCTTCGTTTAGCGTCACAGCCTTTTCATAATTAACTGGCAATAGGTCTTTGTACCTCCAAACCCCTTTACCCGTAAATTTTACTTCCTTTAACTCATTCTTATCATAAACTATGGTCAATGGGTCGCCGCAATTTGGACAAAAATACATATTTTTATCTAAGCTTTCTTCATATCCACAGTTTTCACACCTATATCTGGGCAACCTCATAGAATAAAAGAAAAGATATTTTAAAACATTATTATTACAGTTTACATCTTTTCAGCAAAATTTCTAATTTTGAACCTTCTCCATTGATAAAAGGATCGCGTTAGCCTTGTCTTTCATGTTTCTGTCAACTCTGACAACGACAAGACCTTCATTGGGTTGACCGTAAAGCACGTAGCTTCCCTCTGGAGCGTAAATTATGCAAGGGATCCCTAACAGGTCTTCTTCGCCATCTATTTCGATTCTTATTCTTTTGGGAGAGTTCAGCGAATTTTTAATGACCTCTATTGCTTCATCGCTTATTGTCCCCGCTTCATTCCTGACCTTTATTATTTCCTCTGCTGCAGTCTCAGTTTTTACTCTTGTAGACCTCATTTCTTTGAGATCCACGATCTCTAATTTAGGTTTGCCGCCTGCCAGCACAAAAGATTCAGTCGTCCTGTCACCTACAGTTATGACGAAATCTTTATTTAAGAGGTTTTTTTTGATGTAATCTGCTTCTTTACCTTTTTTAACGAGAATTCCAAGAGGTTTTTTTAGTTCTTCTCTTAAATGATCTGTAAGCCTATACAATGCTTATCGCATACCTTCCTGGAACTTTGATGCTTAGCAGCTTGGCAATTTCTGACTTTTCCACGTCAAGTATTATTATTTCGCCAGACCAGTTTATAGATAGATCTTTAGAACCACAAACTGGACAAACGTTCTCCTTTGTTATGAAATGACAGTTTCTGCAGGCTTTTTCGGATGGCATATTACATTACCCCTGTTGTTGCTGTTGAGAAATCAGCTTTTTTATCTCTTCTTCTATCCATTCAATTGCACCTAGCATGGGCTGACGGCAAGTTATGCCTATCTTGGCCATACTTATACCACTGCCTATGCTTACTGCTATTATTTTTGCTCTTACCCTGCTTCCCACTTTAAGCTGTCTCTTTGTGTTCTGGCCTATTATCATGCCGCCTTTAAGGTCAACTGTCACATAGTCGTCCATTACCTGGCTTATATGCAAAAGCGCATCCGCGGGGCCGATTTTAACAAAAGCACCAAAATCAGTAATTTCAACAACTTCACCTTCAATAAGCTCACCTAAAACCGGGTAAAACGACAAAACATCAAACTGAACCCTGTGATACTTTCCTCCGTCCCCATGCAGAACTTTACCTATCTTTTCAGCACTTGCGGAAAGTATCTTTATCAAAAACCCGTAATCTCTTGTTACAGTGCTTTCGTACTTTTCTTTTAACTGTTTTATTGCAATTTCATTTATATCTTTATCAAAATCGGGAGGTGGTATACGCACAACGTCCTCAAGCGTTAATATCTGAAACAAATAAATCACCTCTCAAAAATTGCTTTTCGTTATAATTTAAACCTTTTGCCAAATAATTATAAAATTTCATCATTTAAATCTGAAAAAATAATTTTTTGATTACGAAAATCTGCGCCAGAGACTTTTTTAACTTAATCTTTTTTTTAAAAATAAAAATCTTTGTTTCGGTAAATATAAAAGCGGACTTTTTCTTATTATATCCATGCACAGCAAAATCAGAGTTGTGCTTATAGGAGCTGGAAATGTAACTAAGCACGTTGTAAAAGGTATATACGAGAATGTAAAACCTTGGCATCAAAGCGTGGGAAGCTATGATGTTAGCGATATAGAAGTTGTTGGTGCCTTTGATGTCGATGAAAGAAAAGTGGGAAAGAGCCTCCGAGAACTTTATAAAACCGGTCCCGACGTTTTGATAAAACCGTCAGTATTTTTTTCAGATGAAATAAGCAGAGAAATGGCCGCAAACATTAAACTCGTTAAAACAGATGAGACAGCCTTTAAAAACGAGATAAAAAAGGTAGGAGCCGATCAGGTTATAAATTTAATAAACTCCGGACAACAGATGGCCAGCGAACTCATTGCAAAGGCTTCTGCTGAAGCTGGATCTTCTTTTATCAATGCAACTCCTGCGCTAATAGCGCAAAAAGAAATAATATTAAGCGAATTTATCAATAGAAAGCTTTTGATAGCTGGTGATGACCTGCAAAGTCAGCTTGGTGGGACTTGGCTTCATAGAATACTGATGCTGGCTTTCAAGCAGTTTGGAAGCACCTGGGTTAAATCTTACCAACTGGATGTGGGTGGATCCTTTGAAACGCTCAATACGATGGATGAAAGGATCAGAGAACATAAAAAGAAAATAAAAAGTTCTGCAATAAAAAGAGAGGATGAAGCCTCTGAAGTTATAACCGGCACCACAGATTTTGTGCCATTCCTGGAGGATTACAGGGTAAGCCACTTTTATGTTGAAGTGTTAGGACCATTTAACGAAAAGTTCTACATAGATGCTGAATACAAAACCCGCGATGGCCCAAACGCGTTTAACATAATAGTTGATGTTGTAAGGGCTTTAAAATACGAAAAAGATAAAGGGTCTTACGGCACTATAAAGCTGATAAACTCTTTTGGTTTCAAGAGTAACGCAGGAGGTACAAATCTGTTAAAAATACTGGAAGATTTTGAAAAAAATTATTTGATCTGATTCTCATACGAAAAGTTTTTATTTTACAATTTTTAAAATATAGTTGAAAGAAAATGACCGATAAATATACTAAAGGACAAACATGGGGAGCTTTGAAGAAAGCATGGAAAGCTTACAAGATAGCTAAAGTCCAGGGAGACAAACAGAAGATGTTAGAATACGCAAACAGGATTAGAACATTACAGGAAGAGCTTGGTTTACAAAAATCAAAGTTTCCAGAATTAGGACTTCAATGAAGGAAAACAAATAAAGAGTTAAAAATACCATTTTTTATTATTTTTTGATCCCGTAGCTCAGCTTGGACAGAGCGCCGGCCCTCTAAGCCGGAGGTCGCGGGTTCGAATCCCGCCGGGATCGTTCTGTGATAAAGGCATTTCATTTTTTCACAAGTGATGGATAGAAATACCTTTTTCCGTTTATCTTCTTCTTTTCATCCCATTCTTTTAGTATTTTTACAGCCTCGTTTGAAACCTTAACCATGGTTTCCACCCCAGCGTTTGGTACGAATTCTCCAGTTTCCCTGTTTGCTATTGCTGCAAATATTGAACCGGCTCTTACTTTATATATTGATGCAAGGGTAAAAAGAGTGGAAGATTCCATTTCCATGTTTATAACGTTTAACTTTTTAAGATTCTCAACTATTTTCTCTGAAAAGTCATTTGTAAAGCCGCCAAAACCTGGCCTACCCTGTCCAAGATAAAAGCTATCTGTAGAATAAGTGATCCCAAGCCAGTATCTCGCTCCAACTGTTTCTGCAGCTTCAACAAGAGCGCTTACAACTTCATAATTTGCTATCGCTGGATAAGCTATCGGTGCATAGGCAATAGTTGCCCCATCAGCTCTGTAAGCTCCAAGGGATATTATAAGGTCCCCAATATCTATATCTTTCCATAGCGCTCCGGTTGTGCCTGTTCTTATCAGAGTATCAGCACCTACTCTGAGAAGCTCTTCTACGGCTATTGCTATGGCCCCCGAACCGATACCTGTTGAAGTGCACGCAAGCTCCACGCCTTTGTAAACCCCTTTATATGTAAGGTATTCTCTTTCCTGGGCTACCATCTGGCTAGAATCCCAGCTTTTTGCAAAAACCTTTACCCTGTCAGGATCACCTGGTAAAAAGACAAACCTCGGTATCTGTCCTTTTTCTATGCGTATATGATAGAGCGCGTCACCAACCTTTGGTTCTTCAGCTTTTTTTGTTACGCTCATGGACAATAATATATCAAAAATAAATAATAAACGTATTTCTGATAATCTAAAATAATAGATATTTTTATGAAAAATCGTCCTGTTTGCTCAGAAAGAGGCTCATGCTTTCATCTATATCGATCTTCCTTTCAGAAAGCAGCAGTAAAATTGCTAGGAAAATCCTTATAACGTCAAGAGTATTCTTCCCCTTAAGAATATCATAAATCGATAATTTTCCCTTCTCTTTTAAAATAGAAAGCACAGTATCTTCGTACTTTCTGATGGTTTCTATGACTAGAGTTTCGTTTATCACTGGCAAAGAAGACGGCTCTATTCCTCTTGGTATCATTTCCTGTCTTTTTGTAAGCCCTTTTATCATTTCCTTAAAGGCCTCAATCAGCTCATCCAGATCAGCCACAGGTATTTCAAGTGGTACGTACGGTTGCAGGCTGACGTTAATGTTCAAAGGGACTTCTTCCTTAACCTGATCTCTCCTTTTTGGCTCATACAGTATTTTTTTGACTTTCATCTCATAGATTAAGCTAGAAGTAGAGATCGCTATGCCGCTCAGCCTAAAATCTGCTAATTTAGACTCTTCAAGATACTTCTTAAAAAGTTCCAGAAGAACGTAAATCTTAAGCTCCCATGGGTTAAGCCTCTTTACCAAATCTGGGTTTAGCAAAACCCTTATGCTGCCTCTTATCTCATCGCTGCTCATTGCTTACTTTGCTCATCTCCAGAGGAATAACTCGACTTACACCCTCCCTTTCATAAACGCCAAAAACTTTGTCAGCTTTTGAGATCATTGTATCCTTTAGCGATATCAGGATGATCTGAGACGACATGGACCAGTTTTTTAAAAAGTTCCCAAGCCTTTCAGCCCTTTCAGCGTCCAAGTTTGCATCTATTTCATCAAAAATATAAAAGTTCGCAGGGTATGAAGATTGGATTGCCATCAAAAATGAGACAGAAAGTACAGCATTTTCTCCTCCGCTTAGAGAAGCAGATTCTCTTGGCTGTTTATCGCCAAACTGGCCGATAAGGAAAACACCTCCATCAAAAGGATTATCTGTATTTTCCAGCTCCAGCCATGCGTTGCCATCAATTATCTGCTTGGATATTTCCCTTACCCTTTTGTCGATTTGTTCAAAAGATTTTATGAAAGCTTCCTTTTTCTGCTTTTCTATGTCCTCGATGAACTTTAATATGGCATCTCTATCCCTCTCAAGCTCATTCCTCCTGTTTGAAGCTTCTTTGTATGACCTGTAATACTCTGTATAATCTTTTTCAGCCATCCTGTTAACTCTTGTCTCAAGGTAATTTTTTTCGTCATTTAATTCAGATATTAGTGTTTCATAATCACCAGCAAGGTCATAAGGCTCATACTTTATGGCGTCTATTTCTTCTTTGAGCCTTTTTTCTTCAGAAATAAGGGTGTCAAGTTCTACCTTGAGCTTTTCAGCTTTCCGGTTAAGATCCTTTATTTCTTTGAGCAGCTTATCTTTCTCCTTTGAAAGCTGTTCTTTTGATGTTTCATTTTCGGATAGCGTTTTAACTCTTGGTTCAAGATCCTTAAGATAAAATTCAAGTTCCTTTTTTTCTTTATCAAGAAACTCCTTTCTGTTTGATAATTCTGAGATCTTGTTTTTATAATATTCTATTTTTTTCTCTAATTCCACAATGCTGTTAGAAGTCGCATTAATTTTTTCTTTTACAGAACTCAAGCTAAAGTTCAGCCCGTTAAGAGCGTTTTTCTTTTCTATGATCAGGGATTCCAGTTTTTCTTTATTTTTCAAGCTTTCATTTAGCTTTGTTTCAACTTCAGACGTACTTAAATCTAAACTTTCTGCCTTTTTAAGCCTGTTCCTGATCGTTTCTACCTTTTCATTTATTTTGACTATTGTGTTTTCGTACCTGCTTATCTCTGATGCGTTTTTTTCGAGCGTCTTTTTTAACTCGTTAAACTCCTGAATGTATTTCTGTAAAGCCTCTTCCTCGCTTTTTACTGTATCTTCGATTTCTTTAATTATTTGATTCCCAAGAGATTCCTCGTTCTGTATAGCGGTTTTCTGTTTTAATTCAAATATTTCGTTCGATATCTCAGCGATCGTTTGGGTTCTCTTTGAAAGAACCTCTGTAAGTCTGTCTATGCTTTCTTTTACCCTCTTGAGCTTTCTTTCATAATTATCAAGGTCTAACTTTAAGGCGTTTATTTGTCCTATTTCGTACATTCCGTTATAAATTATCGTGCCATCTTTTAGAACAAATGCTTCACAGCAGTCCCCCTTATTAAAGCAGATCCTTCCAAAAATATATTCAACGAGTTCTCTGTACTTTTCCGGAAATTCGATGTATTTTATTATGGATTCCTCGCATGGGTGATTTTTTATAATTTTATTCATAAATACAGCCCTTTTTCTGCCCGAATTCTTCAGGAAAGTCAGCGTTTTTTCGTTAAAACTTGAAAAAATCAACGGGTCCTTAAGAAACTCCAGGACCGATTTAATCAGCTGTTCATAGCCCGCTTTTGGTCTTATTATATCGCTGAGCCTCCCCAGGTAACCCTCAAACAAACCGGAATCCAAAATTTCATCTTCATAGTCGTCTTTCTTTATGCTTTTAAGGATCTTCTGAGCCGTTGCATAACCTATTGCTTTAACCAGCACGTCATTAGCCTTTATTATTTCGTTTATCATTTCCTGTCTTCTTTTTTTCAGCTCCTCAAGCCTTGAAACATACTCTGTAGTTTCTTCAGAATTCATGTTAGAAGGAATAGATTCTATTTTGCTCTTTAGTTCCTCGTGGGCTCTCAGTAATGTTTCGTAGCTTTCGAGCCTTTGCTTTTCATTTGTAAGCATCTCCTTCAAATATTCAAGGTTTTTTTCTATCCTGATCCTTGCGTTTATCAACCTTTCAATAGCTGAAGATAGTCTCCTCTGGTAGCTGTCTCTTTCATTTATCAATCTTATGATGTTATCCTTCTTATCCTGCAGGTTTGATATTTCCTCGTTTAGCTGCAAAAGTTCCTGGTTTAACTTTTCTAACTCTTTCTGTGTTGAATCTATATCAGTTTGCAGTGAAGCTTCTTTTTGTGTAAGATTCTTCATCATCTCTTTCAGGTCAGATAGAGCGCTAGAAGCCTTTTCGACTTCCTCAAGGTATGAGTTGACGTTGAGCTCTATATAATGCAGCTCAGATTCAATTGAATTTAGTCTGCTCTTTGCATCAGCATAATCCTCATAGAATTTCCTTGAAGATTCACCACCTTCAAGCATCTTTATAAGTCCATCGAGCTCCTTCGAGAGGGTATCTGACCTGTTCTGCGTTTCATCTATGGATCTGATGACTTGTTCTTTTTCTCCAGCTATTTCAGCTAATCTCTTTAAAAGGATGGCCTTTCTGTACCTTTCGATCTCTGCGTTTATGAGGTTTAACCTTAAGAGTTCGTTCATTTCGGTTTCAAGCTTTACCATTACTTCTCTTTTTTCGTCCATCTTTGCAAACGTTACAGCAAGCTGCTCATCAGCTTCCTTTAGCCTCTGTAAAGCTTCTGCCTTTTTTTCATCGTAAATTTTGATGCCTATTATCTCTTGCAGAAGTTGCATTCTGTCAGAAGGGGACATTTCAGCTATCGCGTTAAGCGAACCCTGGGGAACTATGTTAAGCCCATCAGAAGATATAGAGGCTGCTGCAAGTACATCTTCTATAGCGTTTTTAGTTGTTCTTTTGCCGTTTAAAAAATACCTCTGCGTTCCGTTTTCCATGAGCTCTCTAGTTATAGTGACTTTTTCAGAATTTACTGGAATGGATCCGTTTTCATTAGATAATGTTATGCTGACCCTCGCTATCTTGTTTCTGGAACCTTCGTTTATGAGCCTGCTCATGCGACTCTCCCTTAATGATTTTGGGCTGTTGGAACCTAGCGCAAACCTTATTGCGTCAAGAACGTTTGATTTACCGCTTCCGTTTTTCCCGGTTATAGCGTTAAAACCCTTTATAAAATCCAGAGTAACGTGATCTCTGAACGACTTAAATCCTTTTAGCTCAAGCTTTAATATGTATACCACACCTTTTTTATAAACAAGCAGTAATTAAAAGTTATTTACTAAAAAATTAGTACTATACCAAAAAATTTAAATTATAAAATTGAAAGGTTTTTACTATGAACAAAAAAGAACTTGCTATAACAGCAGTTTTTTCAGCGGCCGCAGTTATATTTGAAGCGCTTCCTATAAAGATTCCGTTCCCTCTGCTTTCATACCTTACTTTTGATATAGCTGAGATACCGGTTTTCTTTCTTCTTTTTTATAACGAAATTGAGTCAGCTCTTGCTGGATCCCTTTTGCTCGCTATTGTACTGATGGGACTGGGTAGCTTTGTACCGATAGGACCTGTTTTTAAGTTCCTTGCAGTAGCCTCAGGAATAGCTGGAGCGGCACCATTGTACAAAAAATCGTTGATAGGGTCTTTTATTACTTCAACGCTATTCAGGGTTGTAGTAATGACTTTTGCTAACTATGTTTTGATAGAGTTTTATATGCCTGGGTTTTTGAGTTATGTAAACAAATTCCTTGGATTTAATCCGCTTGAAAGCGTAATGATCCTTACGGCAATATTTAACGTAATCCAAAACGGCTTTTCGATTATGGTTGCGTACATTCTTTATAAAAAGATAAAAAGCAGGACTGGATAAAAACTGACCTCTACCTGTCACTGAAGGGTCTGAACTTGTTGTCTTCTTTATCATAAAACACCGGCCAAAGCTTTTGTGTCAACCCGGTTCTGGTTTTATAAAGTGATGAGTTGGTTCCACAGTGAAACCGAATCATATCCTTAGATCTTTTACAGTGAGATTTAACCATGTGTTTGAAGATAGTCTTCTGAGCATCTTCTTTTTATCTTCATGATCTGTATCTAAACCTTCTATAACTTCTTGCAGGTATTTTATTGTTGTTTCATAAATTGCGCGATCAACTGGATAAGGCACACCATCTTTACCTCCATGAGCGAAAGAAAAAACAGCAGGATCCCTGTATGATGGTTCTGCTCCGTATATAACTGATGCAGTAAGCGCAAGAGCCCTTACAGCCTTTGCGCCAATACCTTTTGTTAGCAAAAGTTCCTCATAAGTTGAAGGATTAATTCTGTTGATTATATTCATAAGGCGTTTATCAAAGAACCTCTCAAGGTGCAGGGATTTCACGCCATAAATATAGCTGTCCAGCCCCCTTCCGGCTGTCAGCATTTCAAGCGTTGCGTTTCTGTTTTCCTCGGATTCTCTTGATGCGAGATTCAGAACCCTCCTGTTAGGATCGAGCGCAGCTATGCCAGAATGAGGATCGTTGAGCATATCTTTTTTATCATCCCCAGTTATGTGGTACCTTCTTGCATATCCTTTTTCTCCGTTAAGCCCCTGTTGTATAACAGTCCAGCCTTTATTTTCTGAGATGATGAACCAGTGTTGGTATATTGAGTAACCGTCCTGTACAGCAACCCCATCAACCTTTGCAGAGAGCCTGCTAAATTTTACATAAGTTTCTCCGTTAAGGTTGAACGTTTCGCTTATCTTTACAATTTCTTCGGGAGTTTTTTCTGCAGAACCTTTCCCACCAGCTACTTTTATGCCAATCTCAGTTCTGTTTAAAGCTTCTTTCAGAGCGGCCATCGTTACTGTTGTAAGGCCGCTGCTGTGCCAGTCAAACCCGAGTACAGAACCAAACGCTTGAAACCAGAAAGGATCTGATATCTTTTTTAAAAATTCGTCTTTACCCTTATCCTCAACTATCAAGTAAGCTATCTGTCCTGCTAAAACGACCATTTTTTTGTAAAGCCATTCTGGAGCCCTGCCCCAGTGAAGGGGAAGGTCCGCCGTTCCTTTTATCACTGCAATTGAGTTAAGCCAACCGATATTTAATTGTTTTATCGTAGAGCCGCGTTTATATTTCTGCTTTTTACATAAAATGTTTTAAGAAAAAGATTTATTTGCTGATAAGCTAACTTTCTAAAGCTTGAATGTACAGTACCTGAGCAAAAAAGATGCAAAAGAGCTGAGCAAGGCAGCAAAAGAAATTGGGTTTGATTTTGAACCAGAAAAAATTATCGTGATCGATAAGGACTCAAAAATTTTGATAGGTAACGGTATATTTATACTTAGTGAAAACAGACTTCTGCCATTTATAGCAGACAAAAGGGTAGATCTTTTGCCAGAGATATCAGTAGATGAAGGAGCTATAAAACACATAATTAACGGCGCATCAGTAATGAGACCTGGAGTAACAAAAATAGATGAAAAAGTAAAGAAAGATGGAATAGTTAAAGTCACATTCGGAAAACAGGTTATCTGTCTCGGATTTTCTCTCTATGACAGCAGTGAAATGAAAAAGCTTGAGAAAGGCGCTGTAGTAAAGAACGTTCACAGAAAGGGCGATAAATTCTGGGTTACTGTTTCTGAGTATTTGGCTACACTAAAGCAAAAAAGATGAAAGGCTTTAAGATGATAAGCAACAAATAAACTATGGCAAAACCTAGAAGAAAAGCCATGACCCAGCTCAAGATAACCCACCTCAGATAATCTGCTTTAAATATCCTGGGCCTTGAAGAAAAACCAACGCCTATGAGGCCACCCATGGTCACAGTTGTAAGAGAAGCTGGCAACTTGAGATATGTAAGAACAAGGAGTATCGTTGCGCCACCCAGTACAGCGCTTATTATGCCTATAGGGCCAACTACTATGAGGTCTTCACCAACAGCTTTTGACATTCCTGCAGCCCTGAAAGCCCCTAAGGAAGCAAAAACCGCGAGTAGAGCTATCTCTACATAGGTCAAAGAATAAGCGCCAGCGATGAAACCAACGTTATTGGCTCCAAGAACAAAAGAGGTGTAAAAAACTGTAACCAGTGCCGAAATTCTGATAACGATGCTAAGTGTTGAAATGGTTACCTTGAAAAGAAGCCATCTTAATGCTTTATAAAGCACAGCTGAAAAAACTAGAGCTATAAAAGGAGAAATTATCCACCATAAAAATAGCCAGCTTACATTTTCTGATATGTGTTTTACGCCCTCAACAATGAGTATGGCGAGCCAGCCGCCTACCAGAGATTGAGTTATGCTTAAAGGCAGATTGACCAAAGTAAAGGCATAAAAAAGAAATACCTGGACAACAAGAAGAAGTAAACCATAGGTTGCATACATTGGTCCTAAAGTTTTTGCATAGCTTGCAGTATATTCTCCCTGCAAAATTGTTCCCAGAAGTATTCCAAGGCCCACTGTTATGGCAGCCACGCTGTAGTTAAAACCTGCGCTTCCAGCCAGTCCGCCCTCAAAAACAGCTCCGTTGTTCAGGCCAA
>Ga0081474_139822_pt1 | contig 88601 bp, 97 predicted proteins | sample OneHunmetagenome_2_FD_70978 | JGI IMG/M metagenome (GOLD analysis project Ga0081474, IMG submission 70978) | Ferrous microbial mat communities from One Hundred Spring Plain, Yellowstone National Park, USA v2 (version 2) | ecosystem: Environmental > Aquatic > Non-marine Saline and Alkaline >... | reverse complement strand
CAGGTTTCATTGCGTAAGTAGTGTGGACTATGCTCGATTTTTCATGGAAAGGTTTTTATACCGGAAGCTCCCCGCCCTGGAAGGGCGAGGCTTTCCGCCCCCTTAACCCCCATTTTTTGTAAGTGGCAAAGATTCCTTAATAATGCAATTCCGTTACTTTAGAGATTCTTCACTATTTTTATTTTAGTATCAATCTCCTTCCTTAAATTTGAAATTAAATTAAAGAAAGTTTAGGTTATTTAATAAAAATTGATATAATCACAAAGCAAATTATCGCATACCTATGATTAGCGGACAAAATTTTAATCCAATTACAATATAAGGATGCTGTGAAGCTAGGCATAGTTTATCATAACTTTTTCTCACCTAAATTTGCAGGAGGTGGTTCAGTCCACGCTTACGAAGTTACCTTAAGGCTTAAGAAGTACTTTGAGGTGATTTGCTACCCTTCAAGTCCTGCCTTTAACTGGGATAGAGAAACTCTCTTAAAGAAGGCGAAGGAGTTAGAAAGTAAAGGGATAAAAATCGCTGAGGAGTTTTACTTAATTTTAGATGAGAAGGAGAGATTTGAAGCTAAGGGAATTAAAAGGTTCATATATGGAGAAAAAATAGCTAGGGAAATTGCTAAGAGATATAACGTAAACGTAAATTTCTTATATGATCCAGATCATTCTTCTTTTGACATATTTTATTTTAAAAAGGTTAGATTTGGTTTTACACTTCACTTACCTCCATATTATGAAGATTCCCTATTATATTTAAGGAGGCTTATTAAGTTCTATGGTGTAAATCCCTATACTGGTAAGGGATTTCATACTAGGTTTTTGTATAATGAGTTTTACGCTAAGCCTAAATACAAGAGGTTATTAAGGGAAAATAAACCGGCATTTATAGCAGCTGTTAGTGAAGGCCCATTAGTTGAGTCTGGACTTAAAGGGGAGGTTATACGACCCGGTAATGCGTTTGATCCCTGTCTTTTAAAATACAGAGGAAGAGGAAAGGAGGATTACGTAGTCTTTTGGAGCAGGTTAAATCAAGATAAAGGAATACAAGAGATTCCAGACATATTAAGAATTATAAGTAAACGTAAGAGGGTTAAATTAGTTTTAATGGGTAAATTTTTCGATAAGTATAACGAGAGGAGGTTTTGGAATAAGGTAAAAAGATATGGTTTAGATGTAGAATATTTAGGTTTTGTAGAAAGAGATAAATTATATGATGTAGTCTCTAAGGCCAAATTGTTTATTTATCCTTCACATGTTGACGGGTTTTCATTAGTAGTTTTAGAGTCCTTAGCCTTAGGAACACCAGTAGTAGCATACGATATACCCGCAATAAGGAGTATATACGGCGGTTTGGGAGCAGTTAAGGTAGTTAGGGAGTTCGATAATGAGGCAATGGCTAATGAGGCTTTAAAGTTACTTTTAATGAGCGAGAGGGATTTAGAGGATTTGATGAATGACGAGAAGCTAATAAATTTCCTTAAACTATATTCAAGTTGGGATAACGTAGCAGAGTCCGTTAAGAGAATTATCGAGAAATATATGTATGGGTCCGCCGGGATTTGAACCCGGGATCACGACGACCCGAACGTCGCATCCTAGTCCAGGCTAGACTACGGACCCTATATTTTTATTCTCATAAGTGCTTATAACACTGATGGTTGAGGAGTTATTGGACTCTTACTTAATTGAGGATATAGGGAAAAGGATAGCTGGAGATATAGTGTGGAGTAAGGACTTGGCTGGAGCTTTTAGAAAATGGAGGGAAACGTTCGGAGTTTCACAAGGTGAATTATCTAGAGAGATGGGAATAAAACCTTCTGTCATTGCTGATTACGAGAGGGGTAGGAGGCAAGCAGGAAGTGAGTTCATTAGGCGTTACGTCTCTGCCTTAATTTCTATAGATGCTAAGAGGGGTTATAGGGTAATTAAGGAGTTAGCTAAAATGTTTGGAATAAATTATCCATTTATTTTAGATATGAGGGACTTTAAATCCCCTTTATCTATAGATAGGATTATTAAAGCAGTCGATGGGATTTTAGTTAACTCCTTTGTTTCAGATAAAAAGGTTTACGGTTATATTGTAACTGATAGTATAAAGGCTATATTAAGCCTTAGCGGGATGGAATTCTATCAAATGCTATCTTTAATGGTAAATAGAGCTGTAGTATTTACGAAAGTGACTACTGGAAGATCTCCTATGATAGCTTTAAAGGTAGCCCCAGTTAAACCCCCAGTAGTTATTTTTCACAGACCAGTCAGACTTGATCCCCTAGCCTTAATGATAAGTGAGTTAGAGGGAATAAACGTCATAGTCTCCACTAAACTTCATGAGGAGGATTTGCTTAAGGGTTTGAAGTCTCTCCTTGCAGAATCATGATTGCTTTAGCTATATCCCCGTTAGCTTTAATTAGGGCTTCCCTAGCCTCCTTTTCGGATTTACCCGTTTGTTCCATTACGAACCTAACGTCCTCTTCCTTAACCTCATTTTGTGATTGCTGTTTTTGTTCTTCCTTCGTATTACCTCCGGTTATTACTATTGCCTCATTTCCCATTACGCTGGTCTTAGCAACTAACGGATTCTCTATTATTATGTTCTTATCTGGTGTTTCAATAATTACTCTAATTGCGTTAATTTGTTCAGTTTTTATTCCCATTCTTTCCATTTTCTTTAAATCGGATGGTTTAATTTTTGGCATATCATGATTTATTGAGAAAGAAGTAAACTTAATAGTTTGCGGTCATACAATTTTGATAAATGAATTACTTTCTGAAAATATTAGGTGGCGGAAGAGAAGTAGGGAGATCTGCAATTGAGATAGGGAACGGTGATTACAGTGTAGTAATGGACTACGGCGTTAATTTCGATGAGAAGGATAACCCTAACTTTCCGTTACAAGAACAACCTAATAAGGTTAAGGGATTTATAATCTCACACGCCCACTTAGATCACGTAGGTGCCCTCCCAATATATCAGATAGGGTCTTTAAACACTAAGATTTACGGCACTGTGGTGAGTAGGGTTATAACTGAAGTCATGTTAAAGGATTTCCTTAAACTTTCTGGGCCTAAAGTGCCCTATGAGTGGATTGAAGTGAGAAAGGCTATGGATAATTTCATTGCGGTAAATTACGGTGAAGAGTTTGAGATTGGAGGTTTTAAGGCTGCCTTATATAATGCTGGGCACATTCCAGGAAGTGCTATTATCAAAGTCATCACTGAGAAGCAAATCATAGCTTTTACGGGGGATATAAACTTAACCGAGACTAAGTTAATGAAACCGGCTGACTTAAATGGATTAAAAGACGTCAACGTTCTGGTCATGGAGTCTACTTACGGTAAATTTAATCACCCCTCAAGGAGGGAAGTTGAGGACGAATTTTATGAGAAGGTTTTAGAGGTTGTAGAAGGCGGGGGAACGGTTTTAGTGCCGGCTTTCAGTTTAGCGAGGAGCCAGGAGATTTTATCGGTATTAGCTGAAAGGAACTTCCCCTACCCAGTTTACTATGACGGTATGTCGAGGGAGCTTACCGAAATAATGTTAGGCTTTAGGGAGTTCTTAAACAGACCAGATTTGCTTAAAAAGGCTTATGATGAGTTCCATTACGTTAAGGGATGGGAGGACAGGCATAGGGCTTGGAAGGATAAGGGAGTTATAGTGGCTAGCGCTGGAATGTTAAAAGGAGGTCCTGCTGTATACTATTTCAAAAAATTATCGGAAAATAGTAAAAATGCCATTTTCTTAGTGAGTTATCAAGCTATAAATACTCCGGGAAGGAAGCTTTTGGAGATGGGTAAATTCGACGAGTATTCTCCACTATTAAAGGCTAGGCTGGAAATTTTCGATTTCTCAAGCCATGCGGGAAGGAGACACTTGTTGGACATCGTAAAGGCTTCAAGTAATATAGAGAAGGTAGTACTAGTTCACGGCTCTCCAGATAATGAGGACTCATTAGCGGATTTAATAAGGAGAGAAATTGGGGTTGATGTAATAACACCGGAGAACGGACAAGAAATTAGCTTATAAGTTTTTGCACCAGACGAAATTTATGATAATATTATTTATTCACGCTTCTGACTTCGGATTTAGTATTAAGGATAAAGCAATTCAAAACCCAGAGGAGCCTAAAATAAAATCAATAGATTTGAAAAATACTCTGGTCTGTTTCACTACGGTTGAGAAAGGGGACGATGAGGAAATAGTTAAGAACGGTGTGGAAAACATTTTAGACGTTTATAATAGGGTTAAGGCAGACTCCGTAGTAATTTATCCTTATGCACACCTCTCATCAAATTTAGCTAAGCCAGAAATAGCCGTGAAAATTTTGGAAAGTTTGGAGAATATGCTTAAGGATAAGGTTAAGGTTTATAGGGCTCCTTTCGGCTGGTATAAGGCTTTTTATCTAAATTGTTACGGTCATCCTTTAAGTGAACTGTCTAGAAGGATAAGGAAAGTTGAGGAGTATGAGAAGAGTGAGGAGTTAAAATATTGTGAAAAGTTCGGCTTCCCGTCATCAGCTGAAGCTGCATTTATGAGAAGGGCTGTGATCAGTTACCTTAGAAAAGCTCTTCAACCGTTTTATGAGAGCGAAAATAACGAGAACGTAAATGAGGGCGAAATGAGTATAATATATAATACTGTAGATAGTGGGAGACCTTTGCCATGTATTAATGAAAACCCTAGGGTATTAGTAGTCTTTGGAGGGGTTAAGGAACTGGACATTCCTAAAGAAATTAAGGATAGTAAGAACACTATAAAGGTCTGGTGGAATGAAGGGAATAGAATTTACATAGATGTAGGGAGGGTTATATATTATTTTATACTAAATTCAATTAAATTACAACCTCCTACTCTCCCTGATTGGTTAAGCCCAATTCAAGTTAGATTGTTACCAGTTAAAAACGATTTAGTGGAGTACGCAGTTAAGGTAGCTGATAGGTTAAAAAATGAGAAGATAAGGGTAGATATAGACGATTTGAACGATGGTTTAGGTAATAAGATAAGGAGATCCGGAACCGAGTGGATCCCTTACGTAGTAATTATAGGAGAGAGGGAGGCTAAGACTAATTCCCTTACAGTTAAAATAAGGAGTAAGAATGAGCAGAGAAGTATGAGTATTGAAGAGTTAATAAGAGAAATAAAAGACGACGTAAGAGAAGGTCAGACTTTGCCTCTTTTCTATTCAAAGAGAAAAAGAGGTTAAATGCTTTAAAGGAGTGAAGGTAATGATAGTTGAAGCTAAAGTACCATTAAAGCTTACGTTATTCGGGGAACACGCCATAGTATACAATAAACCTGCGATTGCAATGACGGTTTCTGAGAACCTCACAGTTAGAGTAAGTGATAGTGATAAATTCCTTGTAATATCGCCCTCATTACATATTAGGGGTGTAAAATTGGATTTAAACGAAATGAAGATAGAAAGTGATGAAGCTAGAAGAGTATTAAGATACGTTATAGAAGTGTTAAACTATTTTGGGGAGAAGAAACCTGCTAAAATAGAAATAGACTCTACGGTAGAACCTTCAGTAGGTTTAGGGACTAGTGCAGGGGTAATTGTGGGAACAGTAGCCTCTTACTCAGCTTATTTGGGCATTGAACTATCTAAAGACGAGATAGCTAAAATATCACGTAATATAGAATTAAATGTACAAGGCATTGCCAGTAGAATGGATACATTCACTGAGACTTACGGGGGATTAATATATTTCCCTGCAAACAGTGAGGGATATGAGAGAATTAACTCTAACGTCAATTTAACTGCTGGATATATAAGAAGAAGTATGACTACGGCGGAAGTCTTATGGAGAGTTAGGAAGTTTAAGGAATCTAACCCTAACCTATTTAATAAGCTTTTAGACATGATAGAGGACGTAGTAAACAGAGCGAGAAATTTGATTGAGGAAAATAATGAGGAAGAGTTGGGTCTTTTGATGTATATAAATCACGGTTTGCTTTTTTCTCTAGGCGTAACTTCGCCAGAGGCAGATGAGATAGTATCTAGAGCTAAGCAATTAGGAATAAAGGGGTGCAAAATTAGCGGCGGAGGTGCTGGAGGGGCTATTATATGCCTGAAGTCTAAGGATGCTGAAGTGTTACTTAGGAGCTATAATGCTAGGATTATTAATACTAATTTAACAAATGAGGGGGTAGTTATTCGTAAAATTAGCTAATGTTTACTTATCTTTTTCTAAGATATACCACTAGTAAATCCGATAAGTTTCTAGCTTTCTAGTGATAGCGATTTTAAGCAGAAAAATCTAAATGATTTTCCGAAAACACTAACGTAAATACTAAGTTTAAGTTATTGCAAATTTTAGGATTCTTTAGTTTATACTCAGTTTATATGTTAAGTTAGATTAATGTATTAAGAGAACTTATGAAAAATCTAATTTACTTCTTTTAAGATATATGATCTTGTGTGTGGCATTATAGGCGTTGTAGCAAATAAGGAAAGCAATAAGCTGGCTGAGTTAGTAGTGTCATGCCTCACTAGGCTAGAGTATAGAGGATATGATAGTGTGGGCGTAGCTTCTTTATCTAATAACTTTCTTGAGGTCAGAAAGGCTAAGGGTACTGTTGAAGAAGTTGTAAAGAAGAAGAATATTAAGGACATGTCTGGATTCGCGTTTTTAGGACATACTAGATGGGCAACACACGGACCTCCTACCGATTATAACGCTCATCCTCATACTGATTGTAATAACGAGATAGCTGTAGTACATAATGGTACGATAAGGAACTTTAAGGAGTTAAGGGATGAACTTCAAGCTTTAGGTCATAAATTTAAGAGTGAAACAGATACGGAAGTAATACCACATTTAATAGAGGAATATATGAAAAGAGGAATGGATGCCTTTCAAGCTTTTAAGAGTGCTATAAAGATCATCCAAGGTAGTTACGCTGTATTAGCCGTAATTAAGGGGGAAAAGAGGATTTTCTTCGCTAGAAGGGATAATCCTTTAATAATTGGAGTGGGAGAGGATAAGAATTTCATAGCAAGCGATATTCCCTCTTTCTTACCTTACACTAGGAAAGTGATAATAATAGGAGAAGGAGAATTAGGTTACATCACTCCCAGTAGCGTGTATATAGAGGACGAGAAGGGAAATCCAATTGACGTTTTAAGCAGGATTCAGATAATTGATTGGGATGCTTCTTCAGCCTCTAAGGAGGGTTATACTCACTTCATGCTTAAAGAAATTCACGAGAGTCCTATAGCGGTTAAGGATACGATTTCTGGATTTTTAAACGATATGGAGACAGTAAAGGAAGTAGCTGAGGAGATAAGGAGGGCTAATAGAATAATAGTCATAGCAGCTGGGACTAGCTATCACGCTGGGTTGTACTTCTCTTTGTTGTTAAATAGGAAAGGATATACTGCAATACCCCTAATAGCCTCTGAATATTATAACATTAAGTTGAGCAAAAATGATATAGTATTAGCCATAAGCCAAAGTGGAGAAACCCTAGACGTAAAAATGGGTATAAAGAAATTTAAGGAGGAGGGAGCTAAGATCATGTCCTTAACTAATGTAATAGAGAGTTATATAGCGAGAGAGAGCAACTATAAGCTATATATGAGAGCTGGACCAGAAATAGGAGTAGCTGCCACTAAGACTTTTACCTCGCAATTAGCCTCCTTACTTTTCCTATATTCGGTAATAGAAAGAGAAAGCGTGGATTATTTAGAAAAGGCACATGAGGTCGTGAGAAATATAATCACGGAAACTGAGGGGTTAGCTAAGAAATTTGGAGAGGAATTGGCCAAGAAGAGTAACATATATTACTTAGGGAGAGGTTTAGGAGTCCCATTAGCAATGGAAGGAGCATTAAAGATAAAGGAAATAGCTTATATACACGCTGAGGCTTACCCAGCAGGAGAAAGTAAGCATGGACCTATAGCACTTGTGGAAAAAGGATTTCCAGTAGTATTCATAAACTATGGTGAGTTAGATGACGAATTAGAGAAGAATCTACAAGAGATGAAGGCTAGATTTGCAATTACCTATTCCATAAGTGTTAATAAGAGGTTAAACTTTTCAGATTTCGAAATTCTTGTAAATGCGGACGAGAGATTATCAGCCTTAGCGATAGCCCCTATTATTCAGATGATAGCATATTACGCTGCAGTTAAGAGGGGTTATGATCCCGATAAACCCAGAAACTTAGCCAAGACAGTGACGGTGGAATAAATGAAGGCTTTAGTTTTAGCAGCGGGAAAAGGAGAAGGATTATTACCCTATACTGAAAAGACCCAAAAGGAATCCATTACCATTTTAGGAAAGGCTATAATAAATTACAGCATAGATGGATTAAAGAAGTCTGGGGTAAAGGAGTTTGTAATAGTAGTAAATGAAAGGGGAAATCAAATAGAGGAAGAAGTAGAAAAATTAGATGTATCGTTTGAGACAGTTATTCAGAAAAGGCAAGGAATAGATGGGGCAATAATAGATGGAATGGAGAAGATTGACGATGATGTTTTCATTTTGTCTTTTGGCGATATAATTGCCCCATATAATTTCTATAAGAGTTTGATGGATACTTATATAATGAGCGGAAAACAAGCTGTTGTATCCTTAGTTCCAGTTAGTGAGGGTATTCAAACTTATGGACTGGTAAAAATAACGGATAAACTAAGAATTGTAAAGGAGAGTTCTACTTTAGCGCTAGCGGGAGCATACATAATACCTAAGAGAGACTTTACATCGTTTTTAGACTATATTGATTTCTTATCAAGCCAAGATAAATTAGCTTATTTCATTTGGTCTGAGGATTGGATAGATATTGGATATCCAGAGGATTTGTTATATGCTTTAGAAGTCTTATTAAAGAAAAAGGAAAGCGTTATCTCAGAAAACGCTGAAGTGTCTAAAACGGCTATAATAGGTAAAGGCGTAATAATAGAGGATTACGCAGTAGTGGAAGACTACGCTATAATTAAGGGACCTGCATATATAGGGAAAAACGCTTATGTAGGGTCTTATTCTCTTGTGAGGGATTATTCATCTCTAGAGGAGGGTTCAAAAATAGGTGCCTATTGTGAAATAGCACACTCACTAATTGAACCTTTTGCTGAAGTAGGTTCTAAATCTTATTTGACTTATTCGATAATCGGTAAAAACGCTAAAATTGGAGCCTCAGTTATAACTGCAAGCTATCCTCCACATATACTTACCAGACCTAGATTTAACAAACTAGGTGCATTAATCTCTCCTAATACTTCAATTAAACACGGAAGTATATTAGAACCTGGAACAAAAATTTAAAAAAAAAATATTGTTTTTATCTTCTTCTTAAAAGAACAATAGCTATTATCACTATAGCTAATACTACTATCACTATTCCAAGTACTAATTGCGTGGATATTGGATGAGTTGTTGTAGTTGTTATTAAGGATGTAGTAGAGGAAGTAGAAGAAGTAAATGTAGAAGATGAGGATGAAGAAGTAGAGGATGAAGAAGACGTTGTAGACGTACTAGTTGTTGTAGTGGTGGAGGAGGTAGTAGAAGTAGAGGATGAAGAAGACGTTGTAATAGTTGATGAAGTAGTAGAGGAAGTAGAGGATGAAGAAGTAGAGGATGTTGTAGTAATAGAGGTTGTTGTGGTGGAAGTAGTAGAAGTAGAAGTAATTTGCGGTATTAAACCAGTACTTACTACGCCTGTTGGAGTAACATATGTTACATTTATCTGATATTGATTAGTAGTATATTGTTCTGGAACTTTAATCTCTATCCAGGAATTTGTATAAGCGAATTCTACGTTATTACTTCCGTAATATTCTGCTGTAGTAGAGAAACCACCGGGATAAGGTATGCTTATAGAGTAATTGGATAAAATTGCGGTGAATTTACTTGACGGAGATGAAATTGGTATAATTGTAAATATTACCTTATCTTTAAAGCTAAATGGATACTTAGCTAAAATGTAAGTATAGTTTGAAGAAGTCATAAATGATACTGTAATCCCGTTAGAGGTGTAAGTATTAGACGTTACAATATTCCCATTTAATCCGTAGCTGACGTTGATTAAAATGAGAAAGGGTATGTAACCTAGTATTTGCTTATAGTTTGTAGTATTGTAAAATTCTATATAATTGAAAAAGTAGTATAAACCTTGGGGAACGTAAGAGGGTACTTTGAATAGTAGGAATGTAGAATTCTCAAATGGTATTTCTAAGTTTATTGGAAAACTATATAAATAATACATATTAGTATAAAATATAGACGAATCTGTGTAAGACTCTATAGAAGTATTAAAGTTTTTAACGTTATAAATAGTTAGATTAACTTCATAATTATATCCTGGCTTTCCTACAATTATTAAAGGACTAGAAGTCTTATTGAGTAACGCATTACCAGTAACGATAGTAGAAACTTTAGTCACATTTAACGTTAATGACTCTCCTCCCACAATTATGACGTTTTTACCAGGAGGAAGGGATAATGTAACTGTAGTATAGCCATAAGGTGAAAGGGTAACTGTAGTATATTGATTACCATTTAAATAAACTGGTACGGATTCACTTGTAGGGTTCTCGTTAATTACGTATATCGTAAAAGTTGCGAAAGCACCAGTTGTTGGTATGTTAAATGGAAAGATACCGTTAGGAACTATTACTATGTTACTTACTGTCTGGCTCTGTGAAATTGCTACTGGAACAAGTATTGCTAAAATAATCGAAATGGATATTAAAGTAATGATCAGATTTTTTCTCAGTTTCCCTAGCATCACTTTATGCAAACCGTGAGGATAAATAAATTCTTTGCTAAGTAGTATTACGCGGAATTTAATTAAAACACTAATCACGCTGCAAAGTGATAGAAGATCATAGAATAGATATCTATCAATAATTATTTAAAAGCTCATAAAAAACTTAATAAGCTATTTGGTACATAATCTTCCCTCCTATAAAGTTTAATACTAGCTTATGTAAAAGATGTTAATGATTATACTATCTGGTAGGGATTTAATTGAAGTTTTAAGGGCTGAAACAGCAGTAAATGCTGTAAGGGAAGCCTTTAAGCTATATTCAGAAAGAAGAATACTCCAACCACCACGTGTTGTACTGGACATCAAAGGGAACTGGTGGGGTATAATGCCTTCTTCAACTGATAAATCGTTTGTTGCAAAGATAGTGAGCGTTATAGAGGAGAATAAGAATAGAGGATTACCATCAGTACAAGGATTTGTAGTATTAATGTCACCAGATACTGGGGAGACATTAGCGATAATGGATGGTAGTATATTAACTGCTATAAGAACCTCAGCAGCTAGTATACTCTCAACTGAAATTTCTATTAATTCAAGGAATATAGGAAACTTAGGAGTAATAGGAGCTGGAACTGAGGCATATTATCACGTGAAATTGTCTTTAGAATATTTTAAGATTCAAAAATTATTTATAACTGCTAGAAAGAATCACATAGAGTTAGCAAGGAAATTTGGAGCTGAGGCTACAGACCTTGAGGCATTACTTAAGAATTCTGACGTAGTATTTGCAACTACATCATCTACTACTCCAGTCGTATTAGGGAAGTATCTCAAGGACGACTTTCACGTATCAAGTATAGGTGCACATACTCCAAATGCTAGGGAAGTAGACGATGATACTATACTTAAAATTAGGAGTTATATTGTAGATTCCATGGAGGCTGTAACTAATGAAACTGGTGATTACATAATACCGAAACAGAGAGGAATGCTAAATAATAAATTAGTAGCCGAAATAGGGGAAATAATAAATAAGAATATTAAAATTGAAAGACCCTCCTTATTCAAAACTGTTGGTATAGCAGCTGAGGATAATGTAACTGCTTACATAGCTTATCAAGAGGCAATTAAAAGAGGAATTGGGACTAATGTTTCCATATGACATTTTGAACATTTGAATTGTGATTTACCCATAAAGCTAATACGAATAATAGCGATGACAGTCTATTTAAATATTTTACGTGAATTTCTTTAGCTTTCCCTTTTCTCATGATTTTAACTGTACTTCTTTCACTTCTCCTAGATATAGCCCTAGCTAAATGGAGAAATGATGCAGCCACGTGACCCCCTGGCAATACGAAATTTCTTAACTCTGGTATAGAGGCGGAAAATTTCCTTATTTGGTCCTCTAGCCAAATTACTTTATTATTATCAAAATTTAGGTCAAATCCTGCTATTTCAGAAGAAATCGAAAATATATCTGACTGTATTTTTATTATTATTTCAGATAAGCTTGGGTAAAGTGAACTTACTATACCAAGTGCTGAGTTAAGCTCGTCTAAGTCTCCTAATGCGTTAACTATATCATCGTCTTTCCAAACTTCACCTTCAGAAGGCACTTTGGTTTTACCCTTATCACCATAACCCGTATACCAAACCATATATAATAATTCTATATTGATATTAAAAACCTCATTAATTCTCTTTCATAAATTGTAGTAATTAACTCACCTTTATTATTAACAATAGCTACTACTGGTCTTTCTGTCTCCCTAAATTTCCTTAATACGTCTATAACTTTAACCTTCTCGTATTCTATGGGAACCTCCTCTAACGTTATTTCACAAGCTTTTATCTTCTCGTACAATTCTGGGTCTATCTCTAAAAGAGTTTGAACCGATATGTAACCTAAAGGTCTCATATCATCGTCAACAACTACTATACCTCTAACACCCCTCTCAGTTATTTTAGAAATTACTTCCCTTAAGTTCTCCTTACAGGTTACATATAAAGGTTTTATTTGCAAATTACTAATTTCTTGACTAAATCTAATTTTAATTTTAGTATCTTTAATTTTTATATTATAGACTTTTTGAAATATAATTGGTACTACTAACGCTGATATAGATATAGATAAAATACTGAATGAATATTCTAGATTATTTATGTAACCTAAAGTTAAGGCAGTAAGTAATAGTGAAGAGTCTACTCCACCTTTTACTGAAGTTGCGATAGCGTTTACCTTAGGTTCCACATTGACCAGTCTGGCTGAAATTAAACCTGCTAGAATTTTAGATGAGATGATAATTATAAAAAGTAGTATACTTAAAGCTATTATATTCAAATTTACTATGCTAACGTAAAGACCTATCCCTAAGAAAAATAGGGGCTCAAAGAACCCATATGTAAACGCATGTAGTCTCTCTAATAATTCTGGCCTATCCTTTAAGTAATCTTTAAGAAGAATCCCTAAGAAGAACGCTGCAATAGCGGAATTAAATTTATATATAGAGGAAAAATAACCTAAAATAAGAATTAAAGTGATAATAGACGCAAATTCTATTTCCCTAACCTTAAAATACGATTCTATTTTCTCTAATATGTTGGATATAAATCTACCAAATATTAAAATAAATACTAAAACTAATGAAACTTCCATAATAGTTATTAATAATTGATTAATATCTTGGAAAATAACAAATAATACCACAAATAATATCTCAACTATGATTACTTGATTAAAAATTGTATTACCCACTTTACTAGACGTGAGTCCTGCATCCATTAGCATTCTGGTTAAAGGACCAGCACTACTCATAGCTAATGGTACAGCTAAAATTAAATAATTACTAAAATGCATAAAATAGAGAATAAATACAATTATTGAAAATGGAATAGAAGCCTCTAAAATGAGGGATAGGAAAACGTTAATTGAAAATTTCCCTTCAAACTCAAATTCTTCTGCGCCAGCTAAGAATAATAAGAAGATTATACCTAAGGATGTTATAAATGATATTATATCATTTAATTTAATTATATTGAAAACACCACTACCTAAAAATATTCCAGCAAGTATAGGACCAACGAAAGTTATTAACCCAATCCTTCTAAAAGCCTCTTCAGAAATTTTAGCACATATTAACATTATTCCTAAATAAGCTAAGGAAATTACTATTAACGACACCATATCTAAAAGTTAAACCTCACTGTAAATAACGTTTTTAATTAACTGCATGCTATATAGTAGAATATATAATTTGGTTAATTAGAAATTAAATTGTTAATATCTTATTTTAAACCCCTTATTAAGTGTCATAAGGAATAGATCTTATTAGAAGCTGTATTATTGAGTGTTTATCCTTATCTTAATTTCATTTTTAAATAAATACTGTGAAACTTGACCTCGGCTCTCCTCCAGAAACTGGAGATTTTTACGAGGTTTTTATAAACGCTTTGATAATAGCAGGAGCGGGTAATGGTACTGTAAAACTTTACTCTACTGCAGTCAAAGATTTCCTTAATTTCATAAAAAAGGATCCTAGAAAAGTTACAGCTGATGATCTAAATAAATGGATAACAAGTTTACTTAATAGAGAGGGAAAGATAAATGGAGACGAAACAGAAAGGAGAAGGGCTAAAAACGTAACTATTAGATATTATATTATAGCTGTAAGGAGGTTTCTTAAATGGCTTAACGTTAATGTTAAACCGCCAATACCCAAGGTCAGGAGAAAAGAAGTTAGAGCTTTAAATGAAGATGAAATAGAGAAAATACTTAGCTCCTGCAGTAGAGTAAAGGATAAGCTTCTTATAAGGCTGTTACTTGACACTGGTTTACGTGCTAGCGAATTATTATCAATAACAATAAAAGATATTGATATCAATAACAATATGATTAGAGTAAGAAATACTAAGAATGGAGAGGAGAGAGTTGTTTTCTTTACTAATGAAACTAAACACTTGTTGAAGAAATATATTAGAAATAAAAATCCTGATGATAAATTATTTAATATGAGCTATGATGCATTGTATAGGAAAATTAAGAGAATCGGGAAAAAAGTTGGAATAGATTTAAGACCACATATTTTAAGACATACATTTGCGACAATTTCTCTGAAAAAAGGTATGAATTTAATTACATTACAAAAATTATTAGGCCATAAGGATATCAAGACAACTCAAATATATACACACTTAATATTAGAAGATATGAAAAATGAATATCTTAAAGTAATGGGTAATAAAGAGTAATTAAGCCTTACCCATAAACCTCCACCGTAACATCTCTCCAACATATGAGGCCAGATCTCTAATGCTATTGAAAGAGGCTGTTTGTAAATGTAAATACTCAAATTTAGCTTGGTTTTCTAACATTTTCTTCTGCAACTCCTTAACTCTCTCGGACTTCAGAATCTTACTTAAAGGCTCCTCTGCTACATTACCAACTATTTCCCCATTTATGTCATCTGGATAAGGTAGATCACCATTTGGATAAATCGTTATAGCGTAACTAACTATTCTTCTAGGAACCTTACCTATTATAGCATTTATAAATCCCCATGAATTATTTAACGTAGATCCGTATTTTCTCTTTAAATCTGATAAAACCTTATAAAATTCATAAGGATCTGGAGCTAACTTAACTTTTGACCCCGGATAGTCTACTGCTGGCATCGCCAGAATTTTATATCCGCACTCCCTAACTTTTCTAACTTTTTCTTCTAATTTACTCAAATTATACCTAGTTACTACAGTCTGAACGTTAACCTTAAGACCATAATTTCTAAATCTACATAAGTTGTCTAATTCTTTCACATTCCAATGGTATTCGTCTATGGAATAATGTAAGAAATCTATCCTATCAGCAAGTTTAGAAAGAAAATTTTCGTCTCTAAGTCTATAACCGTTTGTGGTTAACATTACATAAAATGAACCGTCATGAGCATATTCTAATAAATCTAAAATATCTGGCCGAAGAGTGGGCTCTCCTCCCTCAAAGGATAACACTACTATGGAGGAATCTCTTAAATTATCAATTATTTTCTTAACTCTTTCAGTGCTAGCTTCACCTAATTCTCCAGAATAATAATAAGGGGAACAAAAGGTGCATCTTAAATTACATTTAGACGTAACTTTAAAAGTGGCGTAAGCAGGGTTAAAGGGGTCTTTTAAGATTTGAGTAACAATAAACCATCTTATAGCTTTTAAATCCCTATTCATATTTTTAATAACCTCCTTGTATGCTTTAAATATTCTTCAGCATTTTCATCAATAATTTTAGTTTCATCTTCCTTTAACCTTCTAATAACCTTAGCTGGAACTCCAACTGCAATGCTATATGGAGGAATTACAGTACCTTGAGTAACCACAGATCCTGCTCCTATAATTGAGTATTCACCAATCTGAGAACCATTAAGCAATATAGCCCCCATTCCTACTATCACATGTGAAGAAATTTTCGCTCCATGAATAACAGCGTTATGACCTATGGTAACCTTATCTCCTATTTCTACCGGATAGCCGTAGTCAGTATGAATTGTGGTATTCTCTTGAACATTAGATTCCTTACCTATTTTTATTGAATCATTATCTGCTCTAATTACAACGTAATGCCACACACTAGTTAAATCTCCTATCTCAACATCGCCTATAATATATGCAGTTGGATGAATGTATGCTAGTCTAGAAATTCTCGGACTTTTACCTAAATATTCTTCTATTGGCATATTATGATTTTTCTAGCCCTTCTTTATGAGTTTAGCTATGAAAAAACCAGTCATATTATGAACATGAGGATGAAATCTTATCTCATATTCTACTGAAAATCTGGGATCTTCTACGACTTTCTCGTTTTCCCAGGTAGTTACAGTACACGTGGAGTAAATTACAACACCTCTTTCCTTTAGTATTTTATACGCTGCATTTAGGAATTGTTTTTGATACTCATGAAAATTAAGTATATCATCTTTTGTCTTTTTATCATATATTTTAGGCCTTACACCTAATGCAGAACAAGGAGGATCAATTATTACTTTATCCACATTTTTAATATTAAAATCTTCATAGAGGTATCTGGAATCTGCTTTATATACCTCAATTCTCATTTGCATTTTACTAATTAGCTCTCTAAGCTTTTCTACCTTCTTGCTAGTGTGATCAAAACTAATTATCCTAGCCTTAGGTTGAAGCTGATATATATGAGTTAACTTTCCTCCAGGATAAGCAGTCATATCAATTATAGTTTCATTAGGTTGAGGATCTAGTAAATGTGCTACGTACATTGAAGCTTTTCCTTGTGCATAAATATATCCTCTTTTCAGGAGTTCAAGATCAGCCAATTTAGGTGAAGAATATAGAGAATTAGTAACCTCTACCACTAAATCACTATGCATTCCATAATAAATTCCCTCAGCTACCGGAATTCCATTATCGCTATAAACTGTAACATAAGATTTTCTATTGCCACTTACTATTACCTTTTTAACACCAGGCTTGTAAACGTTAGCCCCCATCATTGCACTTTCAGCAGTCTTCTTATCCACAATTACCTTATCATCGTAAATGTTAATCTTATTAGGACCCTTTACCTCAGCGTATATAGCTTCTTCGAAATCCTCGTCTCGTTTAAACTGCGGTAATTGTCTTAAAACGTCATCAATTGTAGTCTTTAACGTGTTAACTCTAACGTATACTCTAGGATTAGGCTTTTTAATTGACTCTAGAAATTCGTTAATATAACTGCCGTAAACCTCTCTTAAGTCTTCAATTACAAATTCGTCATAGTCCAAAATACTTTAGCACCCTCATTATTTGGTTCTGTTATAAACCCTCCGAATCTTGAAATTAACTCTTCTCCCTCTCTAATTGACCTTACAAAAGTGTAAACTGCGGGACCGAATGAAGATAAACCAGCAGGGAATCCAATTTTATTCATCTTATGCATTAGATCCTTAACTTCCTCAGTTTGAAGTGAAACTTCTATTTTTTTAAACCCCAAATTTTGTATTAACGAGATAGCGTTTAATGCACCTTCTAAATCTCCTTCCGCAACTGATGGAATAAGTTCTATTAGTATTACTCTAGCTAAAGTATCTAACCCTTCTACCTTAGCTTCCTTAAACACTTTAATTTCATCAGCTCCATATATCCTCCTACCGCTTTTAGGTATATTAACGTAAATGTACCAAGGGAAATTTAATCTTGTTATAAGAGGGGGTGGAGGAGCTGTCGAGAAATCGGATGGTAATAATTCCTTTTTAACCTTTAATGAATGTCCCCCATCAACTACAAAACCACCGTATTCAAACGCGTATATTCCTACACCTGAAGTACCTCCCCTTTTAACTAGTTTAGCTAATTCATATGCGCTAAGTTTTTTGAAATTATACTCAGCTGCTATCTTCGCTACTGATAGCAAATATTGAGTAGTATGTCCTAATCCTATGTGTTCTTCATAATCCTCCTCAATACATATACTAGGGACTTTGAAAGGTAATGAGACATTTGGCGTGTAACAGTTACCAGTTCTAATTACAATTTTAGGATTTCTTAATGCAACACCGGCTCCACCATCAATCCTACCATATTTTCCTTCAAGATCAAAGAGCGTAATGTGAATCCTTGAGAGTCCTATTAGCCTTAACATATGAATTAATAAGCTTGAATAATAAAAAAGGAAACGATGAGCTTAGCATCACTATTATATAAATGGTATAAGGAGACCCCCAATAAAACTTTTCTAATAGATAAAAATTTGTCACTTACTTATGAGCAAGTTACTAAAAACGTAGCCTATATAGCCTCAAATATAGCCCCTGGGGATACGGTAGTTCACATAATGTTTAACTCCATACAGTCCGTGATAAATTATTTAGCAATATATTGGGCTGGAGGAAAGGCGGTAGCAGTAGATCCTCTAACCAGTGCAGAGGATTTAAGATTTATCTTAGAGGATTCAAATCCAGATTTAATATTAACTGACGAAGAAATAATGAAAAGAGAAAATAATGTATTAAAAGATTATAGGGTAATTGTAAATAAGGCAGGAAAAGACGTCTTCACACAGCCCTACGAATATAGGGAAGATGAGGTAGGACTAATATATTATTATGCGGGCATAGCTGGGAGAACAATGCAAGTATTACACAGTGCTAACAGAGTTGAACTCAATTCAGCCGTTTTATACTCCTCTCTAGGACTTAAGGAAATTAGGTCTATTTTAACAGTACCCATTGCACACGTATTAGGAAATAGTATATTAGGAGTAACGTTAGAGGCAGGAGGCACTATATATGTCATGGGAAAGTTTAACGTTGATGAGACTATTAATGCGATTAATAAATATAATCTCAATTACCTCTCAACAGTACCTACAGTTTACGATTATTTGAACGCTGAAGGAAAAGGAGAATTAAGCAACCTAGAATTATGCGTAAGCTCAGCTGCGCCGCTCTTTCCCTCTACAGTTAGTAATTTTAAAAATAAATTCGGGAAGGACATTGTTCAGCAATATGGATTCACCGAAGGACTAGTCTTAACTTTTCAGCCTAAAGAATTAGCTGGAGTAATAAGCATAGGTAAACCATTACCTAATGTAGAGATAAGAATTGTTAGGGATGATGGGAATGAAGGGAATGAAGGAGAATTATACGTTAAAGCTCCATGGCTTATGCTAGGATATAAAGATCCTAAAGAAACAGCTAAAGTATTTAAAGATGGTTGGTTGGCAACTGGAGACATAGTGAAAATTGATGAGAATGGTTTATTATATTTCAAAGGGGTTAAGAAGAGAATGTTAAAATTTAAGGGTTATCCGATATTCCCTAGAGATTTAGAAGAGATCCTAAGGACCCATCCATTAGTTGAGGAGGTAAAGGTTATAGGTGAGGACGCTGGAAATTTAGGCCAGCAGCCAGTTGCTTTAGTTAAAGTGAAGGAGAAGAAAGATGGTCTTGAAGAGGAATTACTTAATTATGTAAACTCTAGAGTAGCATTTTATAAGCGCTTAAAAAGAGTATATGTGGTAGATAAGATTGAGTGAAATAGATTCTTTAATTAAGGAAATCTCACAAAGGCTTCAGAAGAAAGCTGAGGAGTTCGAAAAGAAAAAAGAAGATGTTACCATTACGTTAAATGAGCAGAATTTTGACGAAATAATAAGAAATAATAGATTAGTATTAGTAGATTGTTGGGCGGAATGGTGCGCTCCATGTCATTTATACGAACCTATATATAAGAGAGTCGCAGAAAAATACAAGGATAAGGCGATATTTGGTAGACTTAACGTAGATGAAAACCCGAAAATAGCAGATAAATATAACGTTTTAAACATTCCAACAACATTAATCTTCGTTAACGGAAAATTAGTTGATACATTAATTGGTGCGGTTGATGAAGAAACTTTAGAGAGTACTATCAATAAATACTTGAAATGATAGAGGTAAATGTAAAAAAGAAAATACAGTCTTTTTTCCTTAATGCTAATTTTTCTGATGAGGGAATAATAGCCATAACCGGTAAGAATGGAAGTGGTAAGAGTACACTATTAAATATTATAGCAGGTGTGTTAAAACCTGATACCGGGTATGTGAAGTTAAACGGAAATGATATAACTAACTTAGCAATCAACGAGAGAGACGTTATTTTAGTTACTCCAGAGAGTTATATTCCGTCATTCAAAGTAAGGAAACATCTAGTTTGGGGGGCTAAGTTAAGGAAGAGAAAGGTCTCCGATCATGAATTGAAAGAAATAGTTAAATTATTGGAAATCCCTCAAGAAGATAAAAGAGTTGCTAGTTTAAGCTTAGGTAATAGAGAAAAAGTCTCATTAGCCACTGCAATTTTGGCAAAGCCAAAACTAATACTAGTAGATGAGGCATTTAGCAATATTAATGAAAGGGAAAATTTCATTAATACTTATGTAAATTTATGTAAAAAATATGAAATAGAACTTATTTATGTAACACAAAACATTGAAGATACAAAACACTCAGATCACCACTACGTTATGAACAATGGTTCTCTACATAAAGTTTTTTAAAAGATTTATAAGTAAAATAAAAGATTTTGAGCAACATTACGTTAAATTCTACATAAGAAAGTGAAAACTTTTTATGATAATATCTAGTAATCTTTTTATACCATATATGAATAGCCACATACATGCCAAGTACACCAGAAGAAGTGCTCAAATTCCTAAAGGAAAATAATATAAGATGGGTAGATTTACAATTCACAGATGTTCCTGGTAGATTACACCATATAACAGTACCAGCAAGTGAATTTGATATGGAAACTTTAAAGACAGGTTTTGGTAAATTAGATGGAAGTAGTATTAGAGGTTTTACTAGTATTTATGAAAGTGATATGGTTTTACTCCCAGTACCAGAAACGATGACATTAGTACCTTGGTCTCCTGGAGTAGCTAGGGTAATAACAAAAGTATTTTGGGGTGGTGGGAAGGGAAGATTTGAGAGAGATCCTAGATTTATAGCAGAAGAGGCAGAAAGATACCAATCAGAACAAGGCTATATCTCTTATTACGGACCAGAATTAGAATTCTTTATTTTCGATAAAGTAAAATTGGACGTCAGCACACCTCAGTCTGGTACTGGATATAAAATCCACGCTAGAGAAGCTCCATGGAGTGATAGTGGAACTTTCGTAATAAGATTTAAAGAGGGATATTATCCTGCACCACCAGTAGACCAGTTGATGGACATTAGAGTGGAAATTGTAGATACTTTAGTCAAGTATTTTGGATACACAATAGAAGCTACACATCATGAAGTAGCTACAGCAGGTCAAGGTGAAATAGATTTTAGATTCTCCACTTTAGTTGATACCGCTGATAAAGTACAAACATTAAAGTATGTGGTAAAGAACGTTGCTGCAAAACACGGAATGGTAGCGACGTTCATGCCTAAACCGATTTACGGAGATAACGGCACAGGTATGCACACACACTTTAGCTTATGGACTAAGGATGGTAAGAAGAACTTAATGTACGATCCAAATGACGAATATGCCGAGATAAGTCAATTCGGTAGATATGTAATAGGCGGACTTCTTCATCACGCTAGGGCATTATCCGCAATAGTGTCTCCTACAGTTAACAGTTATAGAAGATTAATACCAGGTTTCGAAGCACCAGTGTATATAGCTTGGAGTAAGAGTAACAGAAGTGCAGTAATAAGAGTACCAGCATATTATAAAGGAATGGAAAAAGCTAAGAGAATTGAGTATAGACCTCCAGATCCTTCTGCTAATCCATACCTAGCATTTGCAGCAATTCTAATGGCTGCATTAGATGGTGTAAATAAGAAGATTGACCCAGGAGATCCAATAGATGAGAACATCTATCACTTAACCCCAGAAAGAAGACGTCAATTAGGAATCAAGGAGTTACCGAGATCTCTTGATGAAGCACTAGATGAATTAGAAAGTGATAAGGAATTCTTAAAACCAGTATTTAATTCGTCATTATTAGACATATATATAGACCTTAAGAGAGAAGAAGCCAGAAACTTGCAAGGATATCCACACCCAATGGAAATATATTACTACCTCGACTCCTAAACTGGAATAAAAACTCCTAAACTTTTTAGCTTGTTTTTAAACTCCTTAAGATCTAAATACTCATCAAATTCGTAATTTTTTGATGCTTCTTTTAGAATGTTATAATCAACATTCAATAAGTTAGAATAGCTAGAGATCCATCTATCCATTGATAATTTAAACCAACTAAAAGACTCCTCATAAATTCTTTTTATTTTTTCATAATCTAAATTTCCCCTAACAGCCAACGTACAACAGTGTAGTGGGGCAAATCTATGGGTCTTGTATCCCCTTTTCTCTAATATTGAAAGGTAAGGCTCCCATATCGCTATTCCATTAACTATACCTCTCTCTAAATAATTTATCATCTCATCTGGACTATTTGAAGGTATAATCTCTGCATCTTTAACCTCATTAAAAGCCCAAATTTCCATACTTGACATTACCGTAGATGCTATCTTATTACATGCTTTACCTACAATGCCACCCCCACCCTTAGCACCGCCTGCTATAATCTTTATATTGCCAAAAATAGTAAAAAATATAAGTTGTGTTATAACAGGGGAGAATCCTAAATCTATTCTTCCAGTAACTAGATCTCTAGTCAAATCTATTCCATTTTCATAAATTTTAACACTTATTATGTATCCCATATCCTCCATTTTTTTAATAAAGGGCATTATAAAGGGGTATTCTGCAGCCCTTATTATTCCCAGTCTTAAGAATCTAGTAGGGGATAAGGAAACTTCTAAATTTTTACCTAAAATCCTCCTTCTACTGATTATACCTTCCTTCTCTAATTCAGATAGAATTTCAGATAGCCTACTCTTAGATAACCCAGATAATCTAAGTAGCTCTGACTGCGGCAATGATCCTTTCTCCTTAAGAATAGATATAACTCTCTCTTTACTGCTCATTAACAATTAATTTATTCTAAAAAACCCTATAATAAGTTTACCTTATTTGTATTATCTAATAATCTAAATACGTGATTACGTAATGACTTATTGGACTTAAATATCCCCCTATAAGCTACCGATACGAGTTTAGCTTCCCTATCTTTAACTCCTCTCACATATGAGCACATATGAAGGGCATTTCCAATAACCATAACTCCCTTAGGTTTTATATCACTATTCATTATGGCTTCTGCAACCTGTTCAACAAGTCTTTCTTGAATTTGAAATCTAGATGCATAATAATTTACTATTCTAATGATTTTACTGAATCCTGCAACTTTACCCTCATCACCAACTACATACGCTACGTGAATTTTTCCAATAATAGGAAGCATGTGATGCTCACATAGTGAAGAGAAATTTATATCCCTTACTATTACTATTTGGTTCTCCTCGTATTTTATCCCATCTTCATTTAAATTAAAGACTTTCATTTGGGGAGCTGCAGTTCTTAAACCCGATGTCATTTCTAGTAAAGCTCTCGCTACTCTTTCTGGAGTTTCTCTTAATCCTTCTCTTTCTGGATTTTCCCCTAATAATTCTAGAATTTCTCTTATTCTCTTTGCTATTTCTTCTATGAGTTTCTGATTATTTATCTCCGTTTGCTCCATACCGTTTATACTTTAGTGAAGCAATCCATTATAACTATTTTGTTAAAAAACTTCTACATTAGTTTATAAGTAGTTTCCAAAACTATAGGTTTGTTTTTAGTCACTATGAGCGTGTCTTCTATTCGTACTCCAAATCTACCTTTTAAATATATTCCAGGCTCAATAGTAATTACCATATTTTCTCTTAATATATCTTTTGAATTCATAGATATTGTAGGACTTTCATGAATTTCTATACCAACTCCGTGACCTGTAGAGTGAATAAAATATTTTCCATATCCAGCTTTTTCAATAACCTTTCTAGCTACTCCATCAACTTCTGAGGCATACACACCATCTTTCACATAATCTATTGCTTCGAGTTGTGCTTGTAAAACTATTTCATAGATTTTTTTAGCCTCATTATTGAAGACGTAAGTTCTAGTGCTATCAAAACAATATCCTTTATATTTAGCCCCTACGTCAAATAATACTACATCACCTTCCTTTAAATATCTATCCGTAGGAATATGATGGGGGTATGCTGTGTTCTCTCCAAATGCTACTATAGATGGAAAAGCGTAATCTTCGGCTCCTACAGTCTTCATAGTCATATCAATTATTCCAGCGATTTGTTTTTCATTAACGTTATTGTCCAATTTTTCCATCGCCATTTTAATTGCAGTTGCAGTGATCTCTCCAGCTCTTCTAATTCTATCTAATTCTTCATCATCCTTAATAGATCTCATTTTGCTAATTTCAGTGGAAATATCAATTATCTTATATTTTTCAGATAAAAACCTAAATGTATTTGCATCATTCCAATTTACGTCTAGTCCTACATATTCGCTTTTTACAATTTTCTCTAGCGCTTTGAAGAGATTGCCTTCTATTACATTATCAGCTATTTTAGAAGGATAATATACTACTACATCTACAGATTTAACGTCTCCAGCCCTATACATTTCTAACGCGGGAACTACTAAGGTAAACTTAGAATCACAATACACTAACGCGCCAGCACCAGAGTATTCTAAAAAGTAGAATAAGTTAGGAGAGCCTAATATTATTCCACAATTAATTTTTTTATCTTCAAAGATAGCTTCAAGCTTCTTTAATCTACTCATAGTTTATATTTAAAATTAGGCTCTCTAATAGCTATTGCTACCATAAACGCTTTTTCAATTAATTTCTCTTTTACTTCCTCATTAAAGTCACTTTTAAATACATCTGAAATGTCTATAACGTTATCTTCCCTATATAAGCAAGTCTTTAGCTTTCCGTCTACTGACAAGCGAATTCTATTACAGCCAGCACAGAATATTGGATTTGCATAAGGCTTTACTACTTCTACTATTAATCCTGAAGGTAAAACGTAACGAGGTCTAAAATGCTTTTTCCTTATCTCCTTTTTGACTGCTACTCTTGAAATTTGCTCTTCAATCACATTTAAATCATCGTGTTCAGTAAACGCTTTTTTACCTAATCCCACTGGGTGAAGTTCGATTAAATGGACTTCATCCACCCCTAAGTTCTCGGCTAGGTCTAGAAATTTAAACGTCTCATTAATGTTACGCTTATTTACCACGAAATTTAATTTAATTGGTCTTAAACCTGCGTCAATAGCAGCCTTTATACCCTCTATTACCTTATCAAACGCATCTACACCAGTAATTTTCTTAAACGTTTCCCTTGATATGGCATGTAAACTAATATTTATTCTATCCAAGCCAGCTTCTTTGAGTTTAAAGGCTAAATTTTTAAGAAGAAAACCATTAGTAGTCATAGATATGTCTTCATATCCTAATAGTTTAAGACCTCTAATTATTTCAGTTAAATCTCTCCTTAAGGTTGGCTCACCACCAGTTAATTTAACTGATTTTATTCCAAACTTTTTAGCTATTTTTGCTACTAATATAATATCCTCTTTTTTTAGCCCATTTTCCATTCCATCTTCTCCTTCCATATGGCAGAAAAAGCATTGAAAATTACAAGCATGCGTTAAAGTTATCCTTAAATCTTCTAAAGGTCTTCCAAATCTGTCATTCATTAATAGCTTTTTTACCTCTAAAGATTATAAACACATGTATGAATACAGTGACATGCCCAAAATGCAAAATTAAAATGGACTTTATAGCGGAATCGGAAAGCACCGATGGGGTTAAAAAGATAATAAGGTATTACTACAGATGCCCAGTTTGTGGAACTAGAATTTTAGACTCAAATATCGAAGCAATAAGAGATATGAGTAGAATTTTAATAAAAATTAGTCATTAGGTTTTTTAATACATATAAGTGGGTTGGAGGATAAAAGCTCATTAAATTTATATTCTTAATATTGAAAATTTCCCTTACTATACTTTTATCTGGATTATATTCATTAAGAAATTTTCTTACGGCATCACTAAAATTATTCAAATTAACTATTTTGTAGCTTAAAAATAAAAATAATACTAGCAAGTCCCATGCCTTATAATAAGGATTATTGGATTTAAGTGATTGCTCTGCATCTATTATACCTAATCTGTTCCTTACAACAACGAAATTGCTTAACTTCGTATCCCCTAATACATAACCAGATTCGTGAATGTCCCTTAATCCTTTACCCACAACTTCGATATTATCCTCGTTTACCTCTTCTCCTTCTATAAATTCTCTAGTTATACATAACTCTTTAAAATCTATATCTATTAACTTGGGTACTATGATATTATTAGTGCTCCATCTTTCTAGAAAGAAATCTACTTCTCTCGTAAATCTTTCTTTGGGATCACCTACAAATGGATAGTTCCAAAAGAAGCTAGAAATAAAATACCATTTTATACCAAAAATTGTCATATAACATTTTTGGACATATACTTCGTCGTCCTTCTTTATAATTCTTGATTGACTGTAAGGGCTTTTAATCATCATTTGCTATATCTATTCTTAGCCTTATTAATTCTCCATCATCATATATTTCATTAGGCTTCTTTGATAGAAATTTTGATATATCCAAATTTCTAGGAGAAAAATCCAAAATATCTCCTTTTTTATTCATTATAACTATAAGCTCAGCCACAGTATTCTCCTTATTATTAAATCTCTTTTAAAGTTTGCTCTAGTATATCAACATATTTAAATATATCATCAGGAAATATAAGGACAGTAGTATTATCATCCCCTTTTAACTTCTTGTATGCAGCAACAGTTGCACCAGCACTCAGTCCTATTAATATCCCAGAAGTCCTAGCTATAGTGAGAACTCCATCTATTGCCTCCTCCAAATTTATATCAATTACGCGATCAATCTTTATCCCTTCAAGTAAACTATTTTTACCATCTTGCCTTTTTATGCCAGGTATTCTTGAATCCTTAGATGGTTGAACTCCAATTATCTCTATATCATCTCCATATCTTTCCTTAAAGTATTTTGATATTCCTGCAATATGACCTCCGGTGCCCATTGTAGCTATTATACGTGAAGGTATCTTGCCTATAGATTTTAATTGTTCATCTATCTCTTTAGCTGTAGTTTCGTAATGAGCTATAATATTTAAAGGATTATTAAATTGATCTAAATTTATAGCGTTACTAATTTCTGCAAATTTCTTAGCCAATGGTATAATATCATTAGTAGAATATCCAGCTTCTATTACACTTCCACCCAATATTTTTACAAGAACTTTATATACTTTTGGTGCAACTATTGGAATAAACATTGTAAACTTAATTCCATAAATTGTCGATAATGCTGCTAATGCTACTCCCGTATTCCCAGAGGTTGCCTCAACTATTTGAGTCGAGTTATTAATTAGTGCTTGTTTAAATAGAAACCATGCAGTCCTATCCTTAACGCTTCTGCTAAAAGCATTATAATATTCTAATTTCCCCCAAACATCCTTACCTATCCTTAATTTAAGCAATGGTGTAGGCCACATTCCCTCTAATAATTCTTGCTCGTTTGAGAATACGTGAAGAGTATTTGACACAATATAGATCTACCGAAATGCTCTAATGATAAACTAATATTTATTTCTTAATTAACTTAAGCCTCACCTCAAACTTCTTATCTTTTCTTGTTACACCAATAAACATATTACCAGTTTCCCTACACCATTTCTCTAATTCTTGGCCTACAGCCTCCCAATTAGTAATTATAATTAGCTCTTCTTCTTCACCTTTCTTTAAAGAAGCCCACTCTTTTAAAACAGTCGTTAAAATTATGGGGCATATATCATTTGATTCAATTATTTTCAAAGTGTTATCACCACATCTGAATCCTTGGCTTCTAATAAAAAAGAAATACTGCCCGATAGTTTCACGTTCTCTAATAAATCTTCATTTTTAGCGTTAACTAATCTTAAACCAGCCTCGTCTACGTAAAATTCAACGCCTTGATTTAATGCTTCTTCAATTAATTTATCTGCATCAGGAATATTAAATCTTTTCATTTGTAATTTCACAAAAAATCTAGCAATAAATGGTAAATTCAATTTACCTTTTCCTTTTCTGTTTTTAGTGAAAAGGACAACTGCTTGTGACGTCACAAAAAACTTTACATTCCACCCTAAAGCTCTAGCACCCAAGGCTATTACTAGACCGTGATAGAGCTTATCTACGCTGTTATCAGCCAAAAGGATAGTAATCTTGCTCATCAATGATTTAAACTTTTATAGAGATTAAAAATATGTAACCAATATGCTAATAAGATCATTAACTGTTTTTGTCACAAATTATTCAAAAATACAAGATAACGTGGAAAAGATAGAAAAACTGAACGAAGATTATATATGGAGTAAAAGAATATCACTACCTCCTACACAGAAAGACATTAGTTTAAGTAAACTCGTTGAACTATTACCCACAAATCCAAAAGATATTATATTTAGCTTAATAAACCTTCAAGAAAATGATAGGCGTATAAATGAAATTAAGGATATCCTAAAAACAGACGATAGAATCTACGCTCATATTCTAGTAAAAAGCAACGAAAACTTGAAAGAACTTTCAAAAATATTAACTAGTCTTGAACCAGAAGAAGCTACTAGATTTGCTCTATTATTTAATAATGATTTCTTAGTGACTCCTTATTTCCCAACATCTACTGCTAATACAGTGTATGACTCATTCGGGCTATCTTTACTATATGTTAATGAATTTAAAAACGAGAAAATAGATGTCGTTCTTTCTAAGGCTGACGCTATAGGTAAGCAACTTGAAAGAAAATTAGGTATAAAATTTCTAGGAATTGACGCTTCTTTGTCACCTTGGATGAATGAGAGTGTTGGTGAATTAATAGAAAATAAAAGTGGTAAAATTTTCAATATATCTAATTTATGGTATATTGCAGAAATTAACAGAAATATATTTGAAAGTATTTGGAAAAATAGGATAAATCCAATAGGTTTCTCAGAGGTGATGTTACCAGTAGCGGAAGATAATACACTCAGGGAGAGGGCTAAGGAAGGTTCCTTAACGTTAAAGGATTTATTATTAATGAGTTACGTTTGTGTAGCAGGTTTAGATATGGTTGGAATATATTCAGATTTAACTCTATATGAGAATATATTAAAATCTATATATTATATTCAGTATACAAAACGAAAACCTTATGGTGTTAGAATAATACCAACTAATGGAGAGGCAGTATTAACAAAGAAGTTTGGAGAAATACCTGAAGTTAAAATAGTATAGTATAGTTTAAAACTACTTTTATAAACTTTGAATTATATAATACACTCTGGAGGTAGTATTAAATGGAAGTTAGGAGAGTTCAGAAATTTGGAAAATCTACACTTATGGTTTCATTACCAGCCGAATGGGTAAAAGAGGTTGGACTAAGCCCAGGAGAGAGTGTATATTTGGAAGTAGATGAGGATGGTAGCCTTAAAGTGTATCCTCCTAACTTAAAGACGGAAAGTAATGTAAAGGAAATGAAAGTAATAATAGAGAATACCTCTGTTCAAGGAGAGATAGTAAGTAGAGTTCTTTACTCATTATATATACTAGGATATGATAAAATAGATATAGAAACTAAAAATGGGGTCTTCACTGAGGATATTCTACGAAAAATTAAAGACACAATTAGAAACCTTATTGGGTTAGAAATAGTATCTCAAACTACTGACTCGATACAAATACAATCTTTTCTAGATCCCACAAAGTACACAATGAACAATTTAATAAATAGACTATCAAATTCTATTAAACAAATGCTTCATTATCTAGATCTAGGAATAAAAGAATCTAGTAGGACATTTCTACAAGAGGTCATAGAACTTGAAAAGGAAATAGATAGATTATATTATCTAGCCTTAAGGCAATTATTACTAGCCCAGATGAATAGAAGCTTAGCGTATATGATAGGAGTCAAAAGGATACAAATTGTAGGTAATAGAATTCTCATAAAGGCTATAGAGGAGGCTGCGGATGAAATAAGCGAAATAGCTTTAGACCTATTATCGCTTCACCCCTCAGATTTAGAAGAATTGAAAAAATTATGGGATAAAATAAACATATACATAGAGCAGACCTCTTCAGTTATAGATCATTCTGTGAAAGTATTAGCTAAAGAGGATATTACTTTAATAAATGAGGTAATGGAAGAACTAAGGACATTAAGAAGGGTTTTAATAACTGAAACCTTAATTTCAGAGGAGATACTAAAAGAAGTGAAATCGCCTACACTATTAGCAGTGATTAGAACGTTTAATTTAAGACTATATAACGCTATTAGAAGAATGGAACCAATAACGGAAATAGCATTTAATAGAAGCTTAGAGAACTTAAAAGAAATTACAATAACTAGCTAGATTCCGCTATTTCCTTTAACTGCCTAATTACGTATTCCCTTATCTCTTTAGCGGAAGGCAAGGGTTTTATAATCTTTCCGTTTTCCATATATTTTTCAAGCATAGGCTTGCACTCTGGAGATAGAGGTTTTTGATCTAACAATGTTATTACATCATTTAACGCCTTTCCACATCTATATACTTGTTTCGCACCTGGCCATTTACCTCTCTTAGTAAATGGAACCCATTTACCGTTAACATATTTTTCAACTATATCTGCACTAAAGTCTACACTAGGAGGAAAAGCTACGCTCGTACCTACACCAAAACCGTCTACTATATCTTTCAAACTAATTATATCATCTTCATCTATTCCCCCACTAACGAAGATTTTAACGTGCTTATAACCATTTATATCTAAAGTCCATCTAACTTCTTGAATAATTTTTCTAAAGTTCCCCCTCCTACTTGATGGAGTGTCTAACCTAACTCCATACAATCTATTCCCTAATAATGAGGCTGCTTTCAAAGCCTCAGTTCTTTCATCCTCAAAAGTATCAACTAACGCTATTCTTGCAACTTCCGGTCCCATAGCTTCGTCAAACGCTTTCCACGCCGTAACGTTATCCCCCACAACTAACATTAAAGCATGAGGCATTGTTCCTGATGGTTCTACTCCTAAATATTCTTTACTCATAGCCCCAGAAACTCCATCCATGCCGCCTATATATGCAGCTCTATCTGCCATTGGAGCCAAAGCTGGATGAATAGATCTAAGTCCGAAGAAGAGTAAGGTTTTGTCTAGGGCTAATGACTTTAACCTAGCAGCCTTAGTAGATATACTAGAGTAATGCCTTAATATTCCTAAAAATGCAGTCTCATAAATTCCAAAATCTAAATAATTACCTTCAATAATCATTACTGGCTCTATTTCTTTAAACAAGCTACCTTCTGGCATTGCGTAAACTGTGACTGGAATTCCCTCCAATAATTGAAGCACCTCTTCTAAGCCTGTGAAAACAGCCCATTCATACCCCTTAGGTAAACCGTATGAGTGGATTTCCATTCTAACTTTAGCTTCTTTTATTCCGAGATGCTCTAATGTTTTAACTGTTCTTTCAAAATATATATCTGTAATCTTACCTTCCTTAATCTGCTGAAAGCTTGCGACATAAAACCCCATATCAAACTCATATGTTATTGAAAAGAGTAAATTTTAAACCTTATATACTACGATTCTAATTGAGTCTTATAATGATAACAGTAGAAATGGTACCTCCAGATTTATTCATAAAAAGATTAGCTATGTATATCAAGGAAAATATAAAGACAGTTACACCTCCGGACTGGGCAATCTTCGCTAAAACTGCAAGCTTTAAAGAGAGAGTTCCAGATAATCTCGATGAGTGGTGGTACATAAGAGCTGCGTCCTTACTGAGGAAATTATATATAAATGGTAATATAGGAATAGAGAAAACTAGAGTAATATATGGTGGGAGGAAAAGAAGGGGTACTAGGCCAGAGAAGTTTGTAAAAGCCCCTGGCCATGCTAATAGATTAATATTACAACAATTAGAAAAAGCTGGTTTAGTTCAAAAAATCAAAAACAAAGGGCGTACTTTAAGTCCAAAAGGAAGATCATTATTAGATAGATTAGCATTAGAAATATTTAAAGAGTTGGCTGACAATAATCCTTCTTTGAAAATATATTTAGAATAAGGGGTGAAGAAAATGTCCTCAGACACATATGAAGATGAAGAATTAGAAGAGTTATTAAGAAGGAAGGCAATACAAGAGCAGAGGAGATTAGAAGAAGAAAAGAAGAGAAAAGCAGAAATAGAAGCCCAAAAAGAAGCTTTATTAAGAGTTATATTAACGCCAGAAGCTAGACAAAGACTTACTAATATAAAGTTAGTGAAGCCTGAATTCGCAGAATCGTTAGAAAACCAATTAATAGCCTTAGCGCAAGCGGGGAGGATTAAAGTACCTATAACTGACGATGAGTTAAAACAGATATTAGCTCAAATATCAGAACAAAATAGACGTGAGTTCAGAATTCAAATAAAGGAAAGGGGATGGAAGTGAGCAGAAATAAGCCCTTGGGCAAGAAGTTAAGATTAAGTAAAGCTATGAAATCTAATGTTCCAATTCCTATATGGGTTGTCTTAAAAACTGGAGGAAGAGTTAGATTTAATCCACTAAGAAGGAGTTGGAGAAGAAATAAACTTAAGGTGTAAGCAAATGAAGGAGAAGGATAATTTCGAAATGGTAATTAATTTAAGAAGGATAAAAATGGGAAGAAGAAATGGAAGAAGTAAAAGGGCAATAAAATTCATAAGGAAAGTTATAGCTAGGCATTTTAACGCGGAAAAGGTTATAATAGATCCCCTGGTAGCTCGCGCAGTATCCACAAATGGAAATGATAAGATAAGGAGTAAAGTAAGAGTAGTTGTAAGTAAAGTAGGAGAAAAAATATATCTTGTTAGACTCGCTATTAAAAGCTGATGAATATTCAAAGATTATCAATTTTTGGCACGGATAATATAGGCGTTTATATGTTTACTAATGATAAATATACTTTAGTGCCTAAGGGCTTAGACTCTGAGACTAAAGAGAATATAGCGCAAACGTTAGGTACTGAAGTAATAGAAACGGAAATTGCAAAAAGTTTTATATTAGGAATTTTTATAAATGGTAACAATAATGGTATTCTATTACCTAAATCTACAACAGATGAGGAGTTAAAGTTCTTAAAGGAAAATTTAAGGGATTGTAGAATAGAAGTATTAGATTCTAAAATAACTGCATTAGGAAATACTATTCTGGCAAATGATAGGGCAGCTATAATATATCCGGAATTCACAGATTTAGAAGAAAAAATAATAAAGGAAATTTTAGATGTAGAAGAGATAAAGAGATATAAAATAGCTCAAGTATTAACAGTGGGCTCTGTTGGAGTGGTGACTAATAAGGGAGGGTTAGTTCACGTTGAAACTACAGAAGAAGAATTAAAAGAGCTTGAAAAATTATTTAAAGTGAAAATTGATATAGGCACAGTAAATTTTGGAAGTGTATTCATAAGGAGTGGACTTGTAGCTAACGATAAGGGGGCTTTAGTAGGCGCGTCAACAACGGGTCCAGAGATTTTAAGAATTCAGAAAGCATTAGGTGATTAGGATGAGTGAGATAAAATTTTACCTCGTTAGGGGAACTGCATTATTTGGAGAATCGCATTACCCAGAAAGAAGAAAATTTGTAAAAATAGTTAGAGCGCTTAATGAAAAACAAGCAATGGAATATATTTACTCATTCTTTGGAAGTAAAAACAAAATTAAAAGACATAACATAAAAATAGAAGAAATTAGAGAGATAAATGAAGAAGAGATAGCGGATAGAAGAATAAAAGAGTTGGCTAAGTTAGAAAAAATAATTGTGTGATAATTATGAGCCAGGGTCAGGGTGCCATATCCTTAGAGGAATTAATAGCCCAAGCAGACTATTTAAAAAAATATATAGATTCTCTGCAGAAAACACAATTGGAGCTTTTAGATTCAATAAATTCAATAGACTCAGCTAAACAAGCAATAGAGGCAATGAAAAGTGGAAATACCGATATAATGGTATTTATAGATAAGAAGGGTTATTTAATGGCTAAGGTAAGTGGAATACAAATTAATAAGGTGACCGTACATTTAGGTTTATCTTATTATGCAGAAGTCGATCCAGACACTGCAGTGAAGATTCTAGATAAGAGAAGAGACGAACTTAATAAAGCAGCTCAAAGTATAGGTAATGAATTGCAAAAGGCTGCTAGTGCTTATAATCAAATAGTTGACATATTAAACCAGATCCAACAAGCCGCAGCCAGGCAAAAGCAAGGTGGATAATTTTGTTTTGATAAGCTAAAAAAGGCATTTTCAAACTTTGTAGATAAATTAAAGGGAGAAAGCGAAGAAAAAGAAAGAAAAACTGAAGATGAAAATTTATCACAAACAAAAACTCAGTCTCCTAAAGAAATAAGTAGAAAAGAAGAAACGTCCAAAGAAGATAGAAAAACCTCTATATTTGACGTTTTTAGATATAAGGAAATAAAGGAAAGTGAAATAGAAGAATTAATAGAAGAATTAAGATATCAATTACTTGAAAGCGATGTCTCGTTTGAAGTTACAGAAAAAATCTTGGAGGATTTGAAAAAGAACTTAATTGGCAAAAAAGTGAGAAGAGGAGAAGACTTAGAAGAAATAGTCAAAAATAGTCTAAAAAAATCAATAGAAGAAATATTAACTAAAAACAAGAGTATAGACATAATTAGTGAGATAAAAAAATCTCAAAAGCCATATATAATCGTATTTTTTGGAGTAAACGGTGTAGGTAAAACTACAACAATAGCCAAATTCGCATATATGCTTAAAAAGAACGGCATAACATCAATAATAGCAGCATCAGATACGTTTAGAGCTGCAGCTCAAGAACAGTTAGCAATACATGCAAAAAAATTGGAAATACCTATTGTCAAAGGCAAATACGGAGCAGATCCTGCATCAGTAGCTTTTGACGCAATACAGGCAGCGAAAAGTAGGGGCATTGACACAGTTTTAATTGACACAGCAGGGAGAATGCATACGGATGCAGATTTAATAAATGAATTAAAAAGAATTTTAAGAATAGCTAAGCCTAATTTAAAAATTCTGATCCTTGATTCATTGGGCGGGAATGACACATTAGAACAAGCTAAATATTTTGAAAACAATGTTGGATTTGACATAGTAATCCTTACAAAAGTAGATGCAGATGTTAAGGGCGGAATAGTATTATCACTAGCTTACGAGTTAAATAAACCAGTTGCGTATTTAGGCATAGGTCAATCTTATGAAGACCTAACACCGTTTGACCCTAACTGGTTCATCCAAAGACTCTTCAGTTAATTTAAATACCTTCTTTTTAATATACACTATTGTGAGCTCTAATAAGATTATAAGTTGGTTTAGAAGACTTAGGGAGGATTGGAATAGGATAATTACGGTAGCTAGAAAACCAGATAAGAGTTTCTTCTCTCTCAATCTTAAAGTTACTTTATTAGTATTAGTTGTAATTGGAATATTAGCTTACATAATACAATTAGTATTAACACTAATTGGAGTGTGAGCTTGTGGAGAAACCCGCAACAAGAAATTATTACGCTGTAAAAGTAACTGGAGGGCAAGAAATAACTGTAGCGTTAATGTTAGAAGAGAGAATAAAAACAAATAATATAAAGGGGGTATATTCAATTATAGTGCCTCCTAATTTAAAAGGATATATAGTGATAGAAGCCGAAGGGTTACATATAATTAAGTTATTAATTAGTGGAATAAGAAATGCAAGAGGATTAGCCCATGGTTTATTACCTAGAGATGAAATCCTAAAAATCGTTTCAAGAAAGACTGTAGGTCCTGTAGTAAAACCGGGTGATATAGTTGAAGTGATTTCTGGACCATTTAGGGGTACTCAAGCTCAGGTGATAAGAGTAGAAGAGGCTAAGGGAGAGGTAGTGTTAAATATTTTAGAATCAGCATTTCCTTTACAAGTAACAGTTCCTTTAGACCAAATTAGATTGGCAAAGAGGTGATTAAAAATATGCCTACAAAATCTATAAAAATAGTTGTTGAAGGAGGTAATGTTAAACCCGGACCTCCACTAGCTCCTACACTTTCACAGCTAGGACTAAATGTAGGAGAGGTTATAAAAAAGTTAAATGAGGCCACTAGTAGTTTTAAAGGCATGTCGGTACCTGTAACCATTGAAGTAGATACTATAACTAAAAAATACGAGATAAAAGTAGGTATACCTACTACTACGGCATTATTATTAAAGGAAGCAGGAGCTACTGAGCCATCTGGAGATCCCCAACATAAGAAAATTGGCAATCTAACGTTAGAACAAGTTATTAAGGTCGCAATAATGAAAAAACCCTCCTTAACGGCTAAAACTCTTAAAGCTGCGGTTAAGAGTATTTTAGGTACTGCTAAATCAATAGGATTAACAGTTGAGAATAGAGATCCAAAAGAATTAGTAAAAGAAGTAGAAGAAGGAAAATATGATGATTTATTAGCAAAGTATGAAAATGAATGGAAAGAGGTGAAAGAGTAAGATGCCAATAGTTGATAGGGATAAACTTGAATCATCCTTAAAATTAGCATTATCACCAGAGAATAACCCTAAGAGAAACTTTATACAAAGTGTGGAACTAATAGTTACCTTTAAAGATGTGGATATGAAAAAAGGAGAACTGAAATTAAGGGAAATAGTAGTATTACCAAAACCACCAGAGAAAGTAAAAAAAGTATTAGTAGTGCCTTCTTTTCAACAGTTAGAATATGCCAAGAAAGCCGAACCAAATGTAATCTTAACTAAGGAAGAATTGCAGAAACTGCAAGGTAATAAAAGAGCTGTTAAAAAATTGGCAAGCCAAAACGACTGGTTCTTAATTTCATCAGAATCAATGGCTCTGGCTGGAAGAATACTTGGTCCTGCATTAGGTCCAAGAGGAAAATTCCCTGTACCCTTACCTAATACTCCAGATATTACGGAATATATATTAAGATTTAAGAGATCAACAATAGTAAAAACAAAAGATCAGCCTCAAACGCAAGTATTTATTGGTACCGAGAATCAGCAGATCCCTGATTTAACAGAAAACGCGTTAGCAGTGTTAAACACAATAGAGAGTAAAGTAAATCTATCAAAAATAAGAAATATATATGTAAAAACAACAATGGGTAAAGTAATTAAAGTAAAGTAGGTGAACAGAAGTGGCATTAACATTAAAACATAAGAAAATCCCCGCATGGAAAGTAGAAGAAGTAGAAGAATTAGTAAATTTGATTAAAAATAATAAAACTATACTAATAGGTAGTCTAGAGGAATTTCCTTCTGACAAATTACATGAAATTAGAAAAAAATTAAGAGGCAAAGCTGTAATAAAAGTCACTAAAAATACATTATTTGAAATAGCCGCAAAGAAAGCAGGAATTGATATAGATAAAATTAAGGGTTATCTTACAGGTCCTAATGTGTTTATTTTCACTAATGATAATCCTTTCAGCACCTATATGTTCTTCGAAAACTATAAATTAAGAAGATTTCCTAGACCAGGCGATAAAGCAGAAGAAGAGGTTATAATACCGGCTGGAGATACTGGAATGCCCGCAGGTCCTATATTAAGCGTATTTGGAAAGTTGAAAGTGCAAACCAGAGTACAAGAAGGGAAAGTACATGTAGTTAAAGACACAGTTATAGCTAAACCAGGAGATGTAATTCCATTAGAAGCACTACCAATATTACAGAAACTCGGAATAATGCCAGTATTCGTCAAACTGAAAATTAAAGCGGCATATCATGAGGGTTTGGTAATTGCAGAAAAAGACCTGAAGTTAGATTTAGAAGGTTATAAGAATAGTATAGCTGAAGCGTATAGAAATGCATTCACTCTTGCAGTTGAAATAGCATATCCAGAGCCAGAAGTCTTAAAATTCACTATTACGAAAGCATCAAAGAATGCGTTAGCACTAGCAGCCGAAATAGGATATATAACTCCAGAATCTGCACAGCTTATATTAACTAAGGCTATGTCAAACGCGTTAGCACTAGCAGCTGCCATAAGTGGAAAAGTAGATCTAGGAATTCAAGTACAAAAAGTAGAAGCTAAAAAGGAAGAAAAGAAGGAAGAAGTTAAGGAAGAAAAGAAAGAGGAAGAAAAGAAAGGACCAAGCGAAGAAGAAATAGGAAGCGGACTTGCTTCCTTATTTGGATGATAAAAAATTTATATACCTTAGAATAAGATAAGGTGAGTGTGAAAAGATATGGAGTACATATATGCAAGTCTCTTATTACACTCAGCTAAGAAGGAGATAAGCGAGGATAATCTAAAAAATGTGTTAACAGCTGCTGGAATAAGTGTAGATGAAGTAAGATTAAAAGCCGTGGTTGCTGCATTAAAAGAGGTTAACATAGATGAGGTATTAAAGAATGCTGCAGCAATGCCAGTAGCCGTAGCTGCACAACCACAAGCTGCACAAGCTGCTGCGCCTGCTGAAGAGAAGAAGGAAGAAAAGAAAGAGGAAGAAAAGAAAGGACCAAGCGAAGAAGAAATAGCAAGTGGTTTAGCATCATTATTCGGTTAAAGCTTTACTTTTTAAGCTTCAGATACTTTTCTTTTAATATATGAAAGCTAATGAAGGAGAATATAGATTAGATTTCTTTTTAAAAAATGATTACAAAAGAAAAATATGTAAATCTTGTAATACTCCTTTTTGGACTAAAGATATAAAGAGAGAATACTGTGCAGATATACCGTGTACTGATTATTACTTTTTTGACATAGATATAAAAAGCCCTCCCTTAAGCGTAAGAGAGGCAAGAAAAAAATTCATTTCATTCTTTGAAAAAAGAGGGCACACCCCAATTCCTCCTAAGCCAGTATTAGCCAGATGGAGAGAAGATTTATATTTAACTATAGCAAGCATAGTAGATTTTCAGCCTCACGTAACTAGTGGACTAGTTCCTCCTCCTGCAAACCCACTAGTGATCTCGCAGCCCTCTATAAGATTAGAAGATATAGATAATGTAGGAATAACCTTTGGAAGACATTTAACTACCTTTGAAATGGCAGCTCATCACGCCTTTAATTATCCTGATAAATTCGTGTATTGGAAAGATGAAACTGTAGAGTATGCTCGTGAATTCTTTACAAAGGAATTAGGAATACCAGAAAACGAACTCAACTTCAAAGAATCCTGGTGGGAGGGAGGAGGAAATGCAGGTCCGTGTTTTGAAGTAACAGTAGGAGGTCTAGAACTAGCTACATTAGTATTTATGCAATATAAAATTGATGAAAATGGAAATTATATACCATTAAATCTTAAAATAGTAGATACTGGATATGGCGTTGAGAGAATTGCATGGTTAACACAAAAAACGCCTACGGCATTTCACGCAATATATGGAAATTTAGTGTATACATTCTTTAATAAGATAGGAGTACCTTACGTAGATGAGGAATTACTGAGAGTAGCTTCTAGATTTGCTGGTAAGATAGATCCAGATAACATTGAGAGTATAAAATTACATAGACAACTAGTTAGCAAAGAATTGGGTCTTGATATAAAGAAAGTAGATGAAGAACTTAATAGAGCTGCTAGGGTCTTCCAAATTTTAGACCACACTAAAACCATTACACTAATGTTAGCTGACGGGTTAGTTCCCTCTAATTCTGGAGAAGGATATTTAGGTAGGCTAGTGATTAGAAGGGCACTAAGAGTATTAAAGTTACTTGGTAGCGATATAAGGCTTTATGAACTAGTAAAAGAGCAAATAGATTTTTGGAAAGAAGATTTTCCTCAAGTTTTAAAGAATAAAGATTATATACTAAATGCTGTTGAATTAGAACAACAAAGATTCGAAAGTTTGATAAGTAAGGTACCTTCAGTTATATCAACTTTAGCTAAAAAGAAGGAAGTTTCAATTGAGGATTTAATACAAGTATACGATTCTAATGGAATACCTCCAGACTTTTTAGAGGACGAATTAAAAAGAAGAGGGATAAAAATAGAAATTCCACATAACTTCTACGCATTAGTAGCTAAAAGACACCAAACTACCCAAATAAAGGGCAAGTTAGAGAAAACTAAGCTTCCTAAAGAAATAATAGAGTTCGCAAATAAAATGTCTCCAACTGAAAAATTGTACTATAAAGATCAATATATTAGATCTTTTGAAGCAAACGTAATTGGAATATATAAAAATTATTTAATTTTAGATAAAACTGCTTTCTATCCAGAAGGAGGTGGTCAATTAGGAGATACTGGCTTTATTTACGATATAACAAAGAATAAGAAATATAGGGTAGTTGATACACAGAAAGTTAATGACGTAGTAGTCCATATTTTAGATGAAGAACCATCTATTTCAGTAGGTGACATCATAAGGGGAGAAATAGATTGGGAGAGAAGATATAGGTTAATGAGACATCATACTGCAACTCATATAATTTTAGCTGCTGCGAAAAGAGTTTTAGGAGAACATGTATGGCAAGCTGGGGCAGAGAAAACACCAGAAAAGGGAAGATTAGATATTACACATCATAAACAGTTAACTGATGAGGAAATAAGGAAAATTGAAGACTATGCAAATAAAGTAATATCAGATAGAAGACCAGTTAGACCTATTGAAATGAATAGAATGGAAGCTGAGATGAAATACGGCGTATCAATATATGAAGGTGGGGTTCCAGATTCACCTATAATAAGATTATTAGAAGTACAGAATTGGGACATTGAAAGCTGCGGAGGAACTCACGTGAGTAACACCAGTGAAATCGGCTCAGTAAAAATAATTAACGTAGAGAAAATACAAGATGGAGTAATAAGGCTGGAATATGTAGCAGGAAGTGCCCTTGTAGACTATATAAGAGATCTTGAGGCGCGATTAAATGAGTCAGCTAAAATATTAAAAACTAGTCCAGATCAACTAATATCCAGAATAAAAAGACTCCTTATTGATAACGAGAAGACGGAAAGACTCCTTACTCAATATAGGAAAATATTTGAAGATATAATCATAAATAATTTGAAACCATTTGAAATTAACGGAATTAAAATCTATGTAATAGAGGAAATTGATGATGATGAAGAGATTAAGGAAATAATGAAGAAATTAACAAGTAGAGAAAACAATATAGTTTTAAGTATAATCAAAAATAGATTACAGATAGCCTCATCTAGTAATATAAAATTAGATAAGATCATTGAAGAGTTAAGGAAGATCGGAGGAAAAGGTGGAGGAAAGGGGACTTTTGCAATGATAACATTCGAAAACCATAAAAGTAAAGAAGAAATATTGGAAATAGTTAAAAAATCTATTATTGAAGAAAAATGAAATTAAGAGATGAAATAAGAGATGCATTTATAGATTATAAATATTTTTTAAATAGAAATTATTCAAGAAAAATTGCATTAGATGCTGTCACTACAAGATATAATTTAACCAAATTAGAAAGACTTTTACTTTATCGTTGCGTTCATTCTGATTATGAAATAGAAACAATTAGAAGAAAAATTTCGTATGAAAGAGAAGTTGTAATAGATGGATACAATCTGGCCTTAACTTTACTTTCGGCAATAAATGGTGAAGAGGTCTTCTTATGCGATGATGGATTTTTTAGAGATTTAGGATTAGGGAAATATAAAAATAGCAATCTTATTATTGATGCACTTATAATTATATCGGAATATTGTGAAAAACTGAATTTAACATGCGAAATAATTTTAGATAGCCAAATAAGTAAGAGTGGGGAGATAGCTTCAGAACTAAGAAAGAAAAATATAATGGCAAAAACTGTAAATAAAGCAGATAAAGAGGTGATACTTTCTAATAAAATAATATATAGCAATGACTTCTTAGTATTATATAAGTCTCAACGGATCACTAATATATTTAATGAGCTTTTGATTGAGAATGATTTCAAGATTATTAGAGGGCCTTGGATAGTTAGTACAGAAGAAAAACTTTAATGGTAAGAATAATAGTTATATCTCGGACCCGTAGCTCAGCCAGGACGGAGCGCCGGCCTCCTAACCTATAAGGAGGAAAGCCGGTGGTCGCGGGTTCAAATCCCGCCGGGTCCGCATATCTTTTAAAATAAATATAGATAGAGAGAATATACTTTAATTTAACACCTGAGCTAAATGAAAAGATAAAAAATTTTTATTATATTATAATAGTAAATAACTAATGTATAAGCAGTAAAAGTATAAGGGGGAAGTAGATTTAAATTTATTTTGAAAAGATTATACCATGATTGAAATGTTAAATACCAGATTATCACTGAGGTTTGTAACAATCTTACCAATATTAGGATTTACATTATCATCTTACTATTTAATTAATTTTATTTTTTATTTGAAATATATTCACATTCCAGCATTTCTGAGTTTTATTCTTATAGGAGCACCTTTTATAGGAAGAGCAATAACTCCAATTACATATTCGCTTTTAGTATCAAGAATTGGAATTAGTAGAGTAATTTACTCTTCCATAGGCTCTATGGCAATTATTAATATACTAGAATATACCGATAACAACTTCAGCTTTTTGCTAATGTTAAGAATTATAACTGGTATACTTTTTGGTCTATCTACATCTGCTTCGATAGAGTTAGCTTCAGAAAGTAAGAGCAAGATAATAATAGGTATGACAATGGGAGGATGGGCATTAGGATGGATAACTGCCGCTTTCAGCGCGTTTTTACTGGGAAAATATATGCTTTTAATAGGCATATTCCCTTCAACTCTTCTTATATTTTACTGGAAATCCAAAATAGACGGCAACAAAGTTTTACATAGGCAAATTAAAATTGAATTCTCTTGGAAAGCACTACTTATCTTTTTACTTGGTTTTGAGCCAGCCTATATATTGCAAATCTTACCTTCGTTAATAGGTCAATCTGCTGCCATATGCGAAACATTTATATCTTATTCGCTATCCTTTTTAGCATACGCGTTTTTACCACTTATTAAAAACGTAAAAATGTCATCGATATTAATTTCTATAGTAATAGGCATATCTGGATTCTTTGCGTTTATATCACTTAAAATATATTTATTCATTTTATTTACAATATTTGGGCTAGGAATGAATTCAATACTTCCGATTTTATCTAGATTTTTAAATGTTGACCCGAGAAAAATAGGTCCTAGTATGAATTTAGCAGCATTAAGTGGATTTATGATTCCAATATTTGTTGAAATAGGAAATATAAAATATAACTCAGCACTACTAACACTTACTACATCCGTGTTACTAATATCGTTTATATTATACGAAACAAACAAGAAAGTATTAAACAAGATATAAGGTAAAGCTTTAATAGTATTTATTGGAAAATCCTTGTATTATAATATTCTTATAAAGGGCTCCATTAATATTTATATTTAATTTTTTATGATATACCATAAAGATCTAATATGTGTATATAATAGAACTTCAAAATTTATCTCCACATAATTTTGAAAATTATTTAACTCTAGAATTTTCCCTAAAATGCTACTTTAATTTCGAATTATAATTTTTTATATCATAAAAATAAAATAAATTTGAATAATGCTGGATTCTTATAGCTATCTAGATTTGGGTAAAAACTTTTTATACCTACTTCGATTGTCATTTAGACCTAAAATGGCGGACATGAAAACTATTGGATTTGCAATAGTAGCTATAATTTTAGTCATAATAGCTGCAATAGGTTTTTATGAATACTCTATAACAAATTCCAAATATCTTAGTATAAATAGCCAGTATCAATCATTAGACAGCCAATATATGAGCTTACAAGGTAACTATACTAATTTAAATAAGACTTATTCCCAATTAGCGTCAGAATATAAGACTTTAGAAGGAATGTATCAAACTGTATTAATGTATGCTCAAAACAATTATACTTTATATAAACAAGCTGAGTCCAATTACACTTATTATAAAATGTTATATGAGCAAATGCTACAGCAATTAAGTAAATTAAATGTTTCAGGATATAGACCAGGTGCTGCTCTAGCAACTGTAATGCAATTTTATGATGGTATTGCTATAGAATCTCCATCCGACGTATTGCCATTCCTTGCAAATAATTTCACAGCTTATATAATGGGTCAACCATTTGCTGGAACTTATAATCTCACAAGCTTTAATGAAACTTGGCTTTCCGATTTCTTTGGTACATATGAGACAGTATACTTTTATACAACTGCTTTACCTACAGTTACACAGATTAACGGAAATACATTTAACATAACAGACGTTGTGCAATACTTTGTAGCACCGACTAGTGACCCAGTATATTTACAAGTATTTAATGCGAGTAACACAATAGTAGTACAATTTATACATGGAGTTCCAGAAATTACGGAATTGGTATGGAAGGGAAATGAAGTTTCGCCTTCTGCTGTTATAGCTGGATACCCGTCTCAACATAGCTTAGAGGCAAATCAAGTTTTAGAAGAATTTCTATCACAAATAAATGCGTTAGGTGCTGAATTCCCAGCAAGTGTTATATCCCAAAACTTTGCTCCTAATGCCCAATTAATATTAATGGGTCAATTACCACCAGTATTTAAAGTTGGGACTTATAATGGAATAAACAACATAGAGAAAGTCTTTAGTACTTGGGATACCTATTTCATTTTCGCTTTAACTTACGTTCAAAACTTACTACCTAATGGCACAGCAGTGCCACCGACAGTAAAAGTAAACCTATCTCCTTCTAATGCAACTGCAGAAGTGATAGCTAATGACACTGTATTCTTTGGCTTTGTAAATCAAGGAGAGCCTAACTTCCCAATGATATACGATATACATGTAGACATAATGGCGTATTTCGTATATAACACATCGACTGCAAGCTGGCAAATAGTTAAGGAAATTTGGAATGCAACTGAGGTTAATGCACTATCAGACACCATATATTATAACCTAAATCAACCCATTATGAAAGTAACTGGTGAGGATACTGTAACAGTTAATGCTACAAGCGGTCAAGGATATGTATTACAGGTTGGTAATGTAATGGTGATAGTTAAGCCTCATACTTATGCTGAATTAGCTAATGGTACAATGTTACCAGTATATAACTTCTCCTTAATTACATTCAGTCTAGAGGCCGTTTATCCGCCTGCTGCACAATATAACTTAACACCCTTATACGCCTTCGCCTTTGCAGTTAATAATCAAATTACACCAACAATATCACTAGTTACTATAGTTAATGGTAAAGTTGAGGCACAGCCAGCAATAACAATAGTATGGGCTCCAGATACCTGGACTTCATGGACTTGGTTCGGCGGTACTTTTAATGGAACTGCTTATATTGGAGGAAGTTACAAATTTGCTGATCATTGGTTATATGGAAATGGCGTAATGATAAATGTTCAGTTCTTTAAACCAGTAATATGGGTATTTGAATCCTCAGCTACACCAGTAGGTCAGCCGCCTAAGCCAGTTGAAGTAAGTGTAGGTACTGCTTATGGACTAACACCAGTTAATGTATATAGTTATGAAATTAACGGGACACAAGGAGGAGTAGCTTATGCTGGAGATATGATAGTAGTAATCCAGCCTAATACAAAAATTGTAACACCTTCAGGGAATTTAACAGAATTTAACTTCTCAGTAGTGTTCTATAACCCATCTAACGCTGGTACTGCACCCAATGGTCAAGTTCCTATACTAGCTTTTGCTTACGCTATAAACGGAAATGTAACATTTAGCTACTCTGCAGTTAATTCAATAACTGGTACTGCTAATCCATTTATTACAATAATCTTAACGCCAAGTCAAAACGTGACTATGTGGACGTGGGGAGCTAAGGGCTATATATTTGAAGATCCAATAATAGTTGGAAACGGCGTGGTAATTAATTTAACGTTCTTTAAACCAGTACCCTGGATACTCACTGCACCAGAAATTACATCAAGTAGCAGCATTATGACATCTTCCACAACTACATCAACAACCTCTACATCAACATCTTCATCCCCATATTGGGGATAAAACTGTTTAAAAAAGGTAACTTTTTGTTTTTTTATTTCCTATTTCTTTATTATGATTAAGATTACATCGGTACATGACAACATTATAGAAGGTTTAGTTAAGGCTAGATGCTCAGTAGGATATTATAAAGTGAGAATAAGAATTAATGGGTTTAAAATAGTAGAGTCAGAATGTGAATGTGGAAATAAGATTTGCAGACATGCGATACAATTATATCTTCACTATATCAGGGTGAAAGGAAATGATAATAATGATAAGACCTTCAGGGGAAATAGCACTTAAATCTCCAAGATCTAGGAAGAACTTTGAACACACCTTAATTAATAACATTAAATCTAGTGTTAGTGTAAAGAGAATATGGAAGACACAAGGGTTAATTTTTATAGAATTAAATAATAATGATACTGGATATATCGAAAAAATTAGTAAGATATTTGGGATAGCTTCATTTTCTCCAATAATTATTGAAAAATTTAATAATATTGAAGATATTGTAAATCAAGCTAAAAACATTTTTAGTGAAATAGTAAAGGGTAAGGTTTTCGCGGTAAGGGCTAAAAGGATCGGTTCTCATAACTTCACAAGTTTAGATATTCAAAGGGAAGTAGGTGCTGCCCTATATCCTTACTCCAAAGGAGTGAATTTAGATAACCCAGAAGTTGAAGTTTTTGTAGAGGTAAGACAGAATTTCGTATATTTCTATCATGAGATATATAAGGGACCTAAAGGACTTCCAGTTGGAATAGCAGGCAAAACTATAGTGCTATTTTCTGGTGGAATTGACTCTCCAGTAGCTAGTTGGATGTTAATGAAAAGAGGAGCTATACCAATATTCCTTAATTTTAATTTAGGAGGAGATATACATAAAAAAATAGTTATCGAAGAGTTAAACGTTCTTAAAGAATGGAGTGGAGGACATAAGTTAAGGGCTTTTATAGTTAAGGGAATTGATGTTTTACTTAAACTTTCACAAATAGCTAAAGGTGATAGAGTAGTGATGCTAAAGAGAGTAATGTATAAAACTGCTGAAAGATTAGCTAAAAAAACTGGTGCAAATTCTATTACAACTGGTGAATCTTTATCTCAAGTTTCTTCCCAGACCATGGTAAATTTATTTGTAACAGAATATGGTATTAATTACCCCATATTTAGACCTCTTATAGGCTTTGATAAGGAGGAAATTATGGATTTAGCTAAAAAAATAGGAACTTACCAATATTCAATAAAATTACCAGAATATTGTGCAATTTCAACAAAAGCTAAAACATCTACTAAGTTAGAAGAAATTCTAAGTGAAGAGGAAAAAATTAGTATAGATTATGATAAACTGCTTGAAAATGCTGAAACATTTGAGATCTAGTCAGCACTCACACGCGTACATCATAAATCAGTCCGGGGTTCACACATCACTAATATTATCTATCAAACTCAGTCCGCATTTAAAATTTTCCCTTATATTATAATAGATTATTTAAAAATTTCTCTAACATCTGCTTTGCCGCAGAAATACTTTCAAATTTTTCTGGAGGACTCTTAAAATAATATGAGCATACCTCTTTCACTGCACCTCCTATCCTTTTATCCATCAATAACTTAGCAATTCTTATTAAATCAATTAGTGGGCTTATTGCGTTAATTGAATCATAAGTTTTTAATGATATATCAATCCTTATGGGTACTCCTATACCGTATATACCTTCTATTACTATGTAACTTACCCTTCTATCTTTAAGGAACTCTACGTAATCTGAAGTACCAGCAACTATCTCTGCCCCATTAGAATAGGATGATATATATGATGATTTTATACCCTTCTTAAGGTCCTTTCTCCAATCCTCTAATGTAACTAACGCTTCAGTAGATCCAGCTATATCTATTTGATAAGATTTAATAACCTTTACACCTCTGCTTTTTAAAAACTCTATAATTCCAGCATGTGTTATAGTACCTCCTACCTGACTTAATAAATCGTCACCCAATACTGGAATATTCTTTTTCTCAAAATCTTTACCCAACTCTTTAGCTATTGGAGAGGGAGTTACATTTATAAATGATGCATTAGCCTCAAGAGAAGCTTTTGCATAAAACCTACTAGCTTCCACAGCTCCAGTAGGTAATAAATTAAGCACTACGTCCACTTTTTCTCTTTTTAAAACATTTACCACATCTACTGGTTTTTCTTCAGATTCCTCGATAATAGTAGAAAGAATTCCAGAATTCCCATCATATGTAGGTCCCCTTAAAACAATAACGTCATTTTTTACATCAATATATTTTTCAACTACATTAGGCTTAGTAAATATTGCCTCTTTTAACTTCCTATTAACTTTTCTTTTATCTATATCGAAAGCCGTGACTATCTCTATATCTAATGGGCTTATTGGGAGATCTAATATACCATATATTGGTTTACCGTTTCTCACAAACTCTAATGCTTGTAAAAACGCTGCAGCCACGTTTCCAACTCCTATTAAAGCTACTCTAACCAATTTGGATCACCAAAATTTGAAAGATTAGCGGAATAACTATACCCAGAACTATACTTAAAATTGCTGAAACTAAAGCTATATCCCTCTCAGAACTCTTAACCAACTCAAATTCGCCTTCTCTGAACATCTCTCTAATTATAGGTATATAATAGCCTGCGGATATTGCACTATTTAACACTGCTATAATAGTTAACCACGGGAAAGTAAATGAGCTCTCAAATAAGAATAACTTCCCCCAAAATCCAAATATTGGTGGTATCCCTAAAAGACTAAGAATGAGAATTGATACTGCGAATGCTAAGAATTTATCTTTTGAGGCGATTCCTCTCAAACCTGAGATGTCAGAAGTTCCAGAAACTTTTTCCACATGACTTACAATCCCAAATAAACCAACTTGAGCAATACCGTAAGCAAGTGATTGGACTAAAATTCCAATAATTGCTATAGCTGGAGATATTGGAAACATAGCAAAGCCTATTAAAATATACCCCATTTGTGTAATAGAACTAAAAGATAAAATTGCGGCCACATCTCTCCTAGAGAACGCAGTTATATTACCTACTATCATGCTGGCAATTGAAATTGCTATGAATATTACTATTTCAATAGTATTTGGATCAGATAAGTATATTACCCTAAATAGCGGAATTATACCAACTAGTTTACCTACACTAGAAATAAATGCAATAGATGTCCTATCCGCGTAAGTATATACATCTGGTAACCAGGCTTGGAATGGAAATGCACCCATTTTAAATAGAAGTGCTATTGATATAAACACTATAGAAAGGTAAAATATATTAGGATATATTACTGATTGCGTAAAGAATAAGGAATTTGTAGACACAATATAGGAGGCAAAACCTATAATCATTAACGAACTCGATACTAGTCCCATAATTAAATACTTAATACCTGCGTCAACTGACATATAATCCTTATGTAGCATTGTAATTGCATAGCTTGCTGCTGAAGAAATCGCCCAGGTAGTTAGTATAATCACAATGTTATTTGCAAATGACATATATAGCAAACCTAAAATGCTTAATAACATCAATGATACCATAGACGATCTAGTACGCCAAGTAAGTAAGTTATCTTTACTAAGTATTATCGCTAAGGCTCCTATAATCAAGGCAGTAATAGAGAAAAAGTATCCTGGAACGTCTATTTGAAGATTATTCGAAAATAAATCATAGTTAACTAATCCACTACTCCACGAATAAATAATATAAATTATATTTATTATCAAAATTGCGGACGAAATCCAGATAATTTTTCTGAATCTATTATCATCGCCATTATCTGCAAATAACACGAAAATAGATAAAAACAAAATTAAAATTGAAGGTATTAAAATTGGTAAATAATATAATATACTTACCATTATCCAATCACCCCAAATATAATCAACAATATAATTAAAAGAATTACTACACCCCACGCATATAGCATTATATAATCTCCCAGCACATGATCTTCTACTACATTATAAATTCTAGATCCTAATCTAATTACTGAATTAGGCAATTTAACGTTTAATCCTACATCTATTACACCTTTCTCAAAGGCATTAAATAAGTTATTGGAAAATGACAAAAATCCATAACCTAGCTTATCGAAACTAGGATTTATATACCAGCCATAATAGCCAAAATCTACTAATGGCTTTATAGAAGTAATATTCAGTGTCCTTGAATACAATGTGAACGCTATTATCCATCCTAATACTGATAAAGCTAAGCTAATAAAGTCTATTTCTGTGTATTTAATGATTCCAAAGAAAGAGGAAATGTTCAAATAAAGTCCACCTAATACAATTGAAGATAAAACCAATATTGCAGGACTTACGATCATTATTGTACTTAAATGACCATGACTATACTCAGCCGAACTTTCTCCTCTCCATAGAAAAGTTCTAACTACATATCTTAAAATATAAATAGCTCCTAGAAATTCTAGAATGATATAAATATAAAATATATTTGGAAAACTAGACGCTAAATTACCTATAAAGTTATGAGCCCAAAAACCAATTAATGGTGGCAAGTTAGCCAGGTTAAGTGCGGCAATAAACTGCAATATGAAAACTGATTTTAATTCTTTATATAGTAATGGTTTAGATGCCACATATCTGCTTTCAGTGTAGTGTATTACTGAACCTGCATTCATGAATAGTGATGCCTTATAAATACCGTGTGCAATCATTTGGATTAAACCTATAACAATTCCTAAGGCCACATTTCCTAATAACGCGCCAAGGGAAGAGGAAAATATCATTAAGGATATCTGATCTGCAGTAGAATTGGCTAAAATTACTTTTTGTTCATTGGTAGCAAGTGCGTTTATGCTAGTATATAAGGCTGTAAAAAGCGTTATATCTACCATAATTTCAAAGAATAAATAAGTATATTGATTAAGCTGAATATATGGATATATGAGAAATGTTAAAATTGCCCCTAAATTAACCATTGTAGCTGCATGTATTAAAGCACTAACGGGTGTGGGACCAGTCATAGCTGTTAAGAGCCATTGCGTAAATGGGAACTGTGCACTTTTAGACAACCCGCCTAAAAATAAAATTAGTAATAGTATCCATGCTATAGGTTGTAAAGATAATGAATGCAAAGAAGAAAATACTGTATTAGTTATATTAGAAATTGGATATAATATATAATTATAGCCAGATAATGATATTAAATATCCTAGTACTGCCAATAACCCTACGTCTCCAACTCTGGTAAACACTAAAGCTCTTATTCCACTTGTAGTAGGTCTCGAAATGTACTCTATCCCAAAGATTTTCCTTCCGAAATCTCCTACTACGTTTTTATCATTATCGTCAAGCCAGTAACTAATTAATCCATATGATGCTAAACTTGTACCTTCCCATCCTGCAATAAAGAATAGAACGTTATTCGCTAATACTACAGATAACATAGATGTAACGAAAAGTCCAAAGAAACCCCAATATCTTCTTAATACTTTATCTTCTCTCATATATCCAATGCTGTACAACGCTATAAAGAACGATAAAGATGATACAAATAAAGCTAGAATAGATTGTAATAAATTAGAACTCATCTGAAGGTATCCAAAGGAAAATGAAAATCTTGGAGAACCGAATAAAGGCATTCCTAAATTATTTATTAAGAGAATTGCAGATAAAATCATTGAGATGCCTATCATGACTACAACAATCACTCCTCTAATATCTTGATTTATACTCTTTGGCGTAATTAAAGCAATTAATGAACCGATGATAGGTAAAAATACTATAATAGGTATTATTAACGAATTCGTAAATAATTGTACAAATAACAAAGAAGGTGAAACTACTTGCGGTATAAAGAATAGCATAATACTAATAGCAGCTATTAAAACCATAGGTATTGAATACTCTACTATATTATCAATGTTTCTAGCTTCCTTTCTTCCAGAGTAGACTTTCTTAAATAAATAAGCAGCATAAGCTGACGATGTGCCTATCGCAATCATAATAAAGGCCACTAGAACGATGAAACCTGCTAAGCCTACTTTATCTATTATCGTACCCACAGAGAATATCAGTAATGCCTCGCTGATTAGACCAATTGTAGGAGGCAGTCCTAAAAGATTTAATAAACCTATAAATGCTAAAGAAGTATGAAGAGGAGAAGATAAATAAAATCCACCTAATTTTTCTATATTTCGCTCGTTAAGTTCTGTTATAGAGGCACCAGCGCTCATGAAGAGTAATGCCTTACCGAAACCATGAGACATGTAAACTAACGTACTTGCTATAATCCCTATAGGCAAATATGATATCGAAGAAGTTAAGCCGGAGAAAAATGAAATTGACGCACCAAGTAACATATAACCCATTTGAGAAACGCTAGAATACGCTAAGAATCTTTTAAAATCCCTTTGTGCCAATGCGTTAATACCTCCATATATCATAGTTATAATTGCCCATGCGACGAATATAGGTGCTAAAAATCCTAAAGTAGGAAATAAATAATAATATAATATTACTACGAATATACCTAACCCTACCATATTAGGACTTAATAAAACTGAAATAGGAGTAGGAGCCTCACCATGAGCATATGGCAACCAAATATTAAATCCAGCTTGAGCACCTTTTACAAACATTCCTATTACTGCTATTATAAATATCAAAACACTATATGGGATCGTGGAATAGTCCATGAATTTATATGCATTTACGTAAATATTCATTGTACCAGTTGTAAGTCCTATTATTATAATCGATGCCAATAATAGAATTGTTCCTACATGAGTCCATATAAAGTACATTAAGCTAATTCTTCTTCTATCACCGTATCCATATAATGCTATAAGTAAAAATGAAGAAATCAATGAAATTTCAAGAAATATATATAGCTCAAGTAGGTTAATTGACACTACCGTATAAAGCATTGCAAGAGAAAATAACGTATATAATCCATAATATAGACCCCAATTAGAATGTCCTTCTTCCTTAAACTTATGCTCCATATATCTAAGTGAGTAGACTGTAGTAAGAATAGTTATTACTAGTATTGTAATAATAAATGGATAGTTGAGATTATTTACTACAACTCCAAAATCCCCAACATATTTCGAAATAAATATATTTTCATAGTCTCCCAACATAAGTAAATATGGAATATTTATTACAATTGAAATCAAACTTAATATAAATGAGACAAACTTAGATCTTGTGAAAAAGATTGATATTGATAATATAAATGAGACAAATAATATTGAGAATAAAATATAATACATCCCCTTATTCCACCTCCAACCTACCTTTCTGCCTATAATACAAAATAATAGCCGCAAAAGCTACGATAACCTCAGTTAATGCCATACCTATTGCAAACAGAGAAAAAATAATAGGCTTATATATCATACCAACTATGCTAGAAAAAGAAAAAACAAATAAAATTGAAGAATTTAATATTATCTCCGATGATAGTAAAACTCTGATAATATTTGATGTTGAAGATAATCCATAAAATCCTATCCCTATTAAAATTCCCGAAATTATAATCCCTAAAATCCCAAGAACTTCCATACTTTAATCCCTCCTAGCAAGCGATATAGCTTCAATTAAAGTAGTTAATAAAGCTATAATTAGAATAATTAATGGAAACCAATAAGTCTCTAAAATATTATCAGCTAATATAGTTAAATTGATTGGTTTAAGACTAATTACAGTAACTTGTGATAACGAAATATAAACTGTTATCAAAAATAGCACAGAAACTGCACCACCAGCTAATATACCTGTTGAACCCTTTGGAATTTTTACCTCTAAGTCCTTGAACATCACTAAGGAAACGGCAAGAAATGTAACAGTAGCTCCAACGTAAAGAAGTATATGGAAAACTGAGTAAATACCGTAAGCTAATGGCGCCTCTAATGCAATTAATGCTGCAATACTTACCCCTAAAAACGCTAAACTTACTGCTCCGTAAAATACGTTTTTTGCCCTAACTATGTAAATAGCAAATGCTATTGCCATGATACCAAAAAAGGTGAATAATATAAGTTGTACGAGTTCACTCGTCGGCGGGAACATACTTAATCCCCTTATTCTCGTCAATTGCAGCCTTAACTTTTCTAACAGGTTTATTTTCTAATGGAACGCTATCTATATCTTGATTGAACCTATCTGGGTCAAATATTAAATCTTTTCTTGAATTAAATGCCAAGTCGTGGACTCTAGTCTCTTTTAATGCATCTACTGGGCAAACGTCTACACAAAATCCACAGAAGACACATCTACCGTAATTTATCTGAGGGAATTTCTTTCCACTTTCTGTTACCATCTTCATGGCATCAGCTGGGCATATTAAAGCACATAAAGTACATCCTATACATACATCTTTATAAAGTCTTATCATACCTCTATATCCAGTCGGTAAAGTTAGACTGTCCTCTGGATATTGAAGAGTTATTCTTTGAGGTCTTACAAGATATTTTATACCAGTAGCTATTGATTGCAAATGTTCTGAAAATAAACTAAATACATTTTCTTTTTTATATTCTTTTACCTTATCCATATATAACCCACCACCACGCCCAATAATAAAGCCGCCAGTGCAAGAGGGAAGAAATATTTCCAACTACCTCTTAAAGCTTGATCTATTCTATATCTGCCATATACGCTTCTCAAGAAAACTGCAAAAAATACAACTAAGGCTGCTTTAAAAACTGTATATAATGCACCCACAAATCCAGTAAATGGCAACCAACCTCCTATAAATAAATCTACAAACAATATAGCATAAACTAGATTTGCAACATAGGAACCAGCCATTGTTAGAACAAATAAAAAGCCACTATATTCAGTATAAGGACCTATAACTAGTTCCGTCTCAGCTTCTACTATTTCAAATGGGAATCTAGAAGATCCTATTAACATAGCAACAAGAAAGACAAAAGCGGCTATAGGATTTGCTATGAACCCTGGAATACCAGACATAACTATTTTAGCTATATCTAATGTATGATACTCTATAGCTATAGATAATGTTGATAATATTATTAAGACATCATATGATACTGATAAATATGCCTCTCTTATTGAACCAACTATTGCAAATCTATTATTAGTATTCCAAGCTAAAAATATTATAAAAATTGGATATAATGATTCTAACGCTATTACTGCTATTAAGTTATATTGTGCGAAAAATGGTACTAAAACGCCTTGATGAATTTCTGAATCATAAAATAGACTATAATATACAGAGAAAAGAGAACCATGGTATGGTATTGTGGAAATAGGTATTAATTCAATTGGCAAAAATGCAAATATTACGATTAATATTGGAGATAGCGCATATAGTATTGGATTAACTCCATTAGGTATGATTACTTCAGAGAAAACAAATTTAATAGCATCAGCAAATAACTGCAATAAACCTCCGAGTCTTTTAGATGCGTAGTAAGGACCGTATCTTAATTGAACTATTGCTGCGGCTTTTCTCTCAAACCATATTGTTACTAACAAAAAAAGAAGTGTAAATATTAATCCTGGGAAAATTACGGTTAGGAAAAATGATGGATAAAAGAAATAATATTCAATTGCAGATATAACGCTCATTATCTATCAGCCTCCGGAGGGAAATAATCTAAACTACCATAAATGGAAACTAAATCTGCATATCTAGCACCTTTACATAGCTGTTTAAAAACATAAATAGCTCTATAAGAAGGAGTTATCATTCTTAATCTATAAGGTTTAGGTGAACCATCACTAACCACATAGTAAACTAATTCACCTCTACCAGCCTCTACCCTAGAAATTGCCTCACCTTTAGGAGGTCTAAACGAAGCATAATATCCTGGTAATACTATTCTCCTATAAGTCTCCCAGTATTTCTTAAGCCTAGTAGGGGGTATTTGCTTGAAAAATCTGTCACTGAGAATATTTCCTTCAGGAATATTCTTAATTATTTGCTCCAATATTCTCATACTTTGCTCTATCTCTTCTAATCTCACTAAACCTCTTGCAAGTCCATCCCCTTCTTTATATACTGGAATTTCAAAGTCCAGTTTATCGTAAGCTGCATAAGGCTCAACTTTCCTAACGTCATAATAAACTCCAGAAGCCCTTAAATTAGGACCAACAGCACCCCATTTTATTGCATTTTCTTTACTCATTACTCCTACATTCTCAAGTCTAGCTCTAATTGAAGGATTATAAAAGAAAATCTTCTTCCAATCTTCAAGTCTTTTACGTTGATATGCAATAGCTTTTAACGTCATGTCTTTAATTTCTTGAGTTAAATCCCTTCTTACACCACCTGGAATTATATATGAATTCGTGACTCTAGCCCCAGTTAATGCTTCCAAAATAGTTACCCAAATCTCTCTATCACCAAATCCCCACATAAATCCCGTTGAGTGGCCTAAAAATATTGCCAATATACCTAATCCATACAAATGACTTGCTATTCTATTTACCTCTGCTGCGAAACTTCGAAGATACTGAGCCCTCTCTGGTACATCTACTCCTAGTATTTTCTCAACAGCAATTATGTATCCTAAGTTCATGTGAATTGAATCTAGAATGGCTGGCCTTTCTACTAATGGTATAAGATGCATATAATTTCTATTTTCAGAAAGTTTCTCAACAGCTCTGTGAACATATCCTACATCAAGATCTACATCTTCTATTATATCTCCATTTAATTTTACATATATTCTCATATGTCCAGATCCTGGATGTTGAGGACCTACATTAAGTTCTCCTTGAACAGGAATAAATTCAACTGTCATTCCAGTGGCTGCTAAAAGTTCTTTTTGGGTCTCATTTAGTGGCTGGCTTGTCAACGAAAATTCCCTCCAATTTTATTTTAAATGATTTTCTTAACGGATAAACTCCCTCAAAATCTTCATCTAAGAAAAGTCTTCTTAAATCTGGATGTCCCTCGAATTTAATACCTAACATCTCATAAGTCTCCCTCTCGCCAGTCCATACACTTTCAAAGACTGGATATAAAGATGGTAAAGAAGGATCCTTATAACTTACTGAAGTTCTTAACGCTATTATAATTTTAGCTAAATCTAGATTAGAATATGAAGAAATGTGATAAATTACTTCTAATCTTTCTTGCTCTGGATAATCTATACCAGTTACAGACTTTACATGGTCAAACCCAAGAGATTTTAAATATTTTGCAACATCAATTATTAAACTCTTATCAACTACAATATTTATCCTTCTCTCGCTTTCTACTCTAACTTGACATTTAAATTTACTTTGTAATTCATTTATCGCATTCTTTATTACTTCGCTCATTCCCTTCTCATCTCCCAATAGCTTATTATATTAACCTGCCTAATAGAATAGTATAATACTGGGTACATTAGTATAAGAAATACTATTATTACTAATAGTAAATTCCTAAACGCAACCGATGAAAGATAGTAATCCGAATAAGCTATAGGTAATAGTAATATAATTATTGGCTCTAAAGTAGTATATATCAGTAAATAACCATAATATTGTAATGGAAACCAAAGTCTTCCTAAACCAATTGGAATATTGCCTGCCTCAAATCTACTTATTTTTAATGGATTAGGATTTGATGGAACTATTAAACTAAGAAATTTATAACCACCATATCCAGCTAGTAGAAATACTATAATTGGAATACCAAACGCTAGAATTGCTTGAGTAAACGACATCGCATGTTATAATAGAAGGGGATGATTTAAATACTCTTTGTTAAAAGGTTACATAAAAAAAGTAGTGAATTTTATGATATCTATTTAAAATTAAGTAAAACAGCATGTGAATTAACAATACATTTTATTATACCTTCCTTTGGAACTCCCTCAATACACCTTTGTGATATAAACTCTACTTTGGAATTTTTAAACACATCTTCTAATGTAATATACTCGTTTCTAATGAAGTTCTCATGAATTATACAGTTAGGCCCAGCATATCTGAAAAGCCTAGGGTGGACTTTCTTAACTTCCTCTAACATCTTCCATGCTACCGCCCTTATTTCCCATTGTGCCCTACTACACAGTCTAAGGGCAAAGAAGTTGTATAGTTCTCTGGCATTCATCGTAACCACAATATTCGTATTGACTCCATTAGGTAGGACGTAACGGGCATCCTCTTCTGGAATACCGCTCTCTAATAATTTATAATAATGTCTATAAGCGTCCTCATACGCTTTTCTCACCTCTTCCTCAGCCCTTTTCCCCGCAGATAGAGGAATAACGGGCTTATAATATTCATCTACGGGTTTAGCGAAGCGATGAGACATCTGAGTATAAGAAGCAATCCTATGCCTAACCAACTGGTGTGAAGCGACCCTAGATATACCTTCTATACTAAAAGTATAAACACTATGCTCTAAAACAGACCAATATCCATGAATTATCGCATCCCTTATCCATTCTTCAATTTCCTCATCAGTCATAGTCTTCTCGTGATAATCCCAACCCTTCCTACTTCTAGACATCTTAGCGGCAATAGCAATTACCCTCTCGCCATCATGTGTATAAGAGACTAACTTAACTCTCATAATAAATCACTTTATACTCATACTCTTTCACATTTAAGGAATAAAACTTAATAATACACTTATACTGTCAGCAATAAGATTTTAGTACGATGATATCATTTTTATCTCATAGATAGTTAAGAGATCATATTGAGAAAATATAACAGTTAACATAAACAACAATAAATTTTATATATAAAAATTATTTTTCATCATATAAATAATCTGGATCGTTATTTAGTCATAAGGTCACTAAATTTTTCTACTAATCTGGTTAATATTCCAGCATTTTTCTCTGCATCTTTTTCTACTTGATCTAGAGTTTTCTTAATTTCCTCATTAGATATTAATGAAATCTTCTGCTTATAGTAAACTATTGACTTCAATTCCTCTTCTAAAGCATCTAAAAGTGTTTGCATTTCTTTATTATCTATTTTACTATTCTTGATTGCCCTATCTCTTAAGCAAGTATAATGAACCACTCCATTTTTTAGATAGGTAAATAGTTCATCCCAATATATAGTATTATTACATAGTTCGCATTTCCACTTTGTAGCAGGGCGGTTCATAGATAGTAGAAGATTTATATGCAAATAAGCCTTACGCTTTATGATGTTAATAAATAATCGTGTAATTGATGATGCGAAATTTTATGATAAACCTATATTGCTATTTTTTACTGATGACAATTGCATTGATTGCGATAAATTATATCAACAATTAGATAAATTGTATATAACTTCTAAATATCTAACCCTTAAAGTTCATGCGTTAGAATATATTCAATATACTGTAAGATTATCCAGAGGAGTAATTCCTACTATAACTATCTTAGATCCTTATCTCAACCTATTAGGAGTTATTGAATCTAAGGATCTAAAATTCATAGAAAGTAAATTAAGGGAATTATTTGATAATTATAAAAATAAAAAAATAAAAGGAATAAAATTGGAAGAATTTGTCCCAGAGCCCATAGATCCTATACCATCCATAATATATGAGACAGTAAATAGAGTGATTGAAGGGTTTGAAGCGGATAGTAGAATGATAGAGGTTTATCTTACTTATTCTAATGTTTATAAAGATTATCTAAAAGCTAAAGATAAGATTAAATATGCTGATGGGTTAGCAAGATATCTTCTAGATAGAAATATTAAAGTAGAGATGGATAAGACTTATTCTGCTAATGTGGCAATGTTAGTCAATCACGGGTTAGAGAGCTCAGAAGATTTATTAGATTTTATTAATGTTAATACAGGTGAAGTTTATAGAAGTAAAAGGAAGATGAATAGAGGAATTTTACTAGATCAAGCATTAGTAGGCAATGCCTTATTATCAGCTTACGAGAGGACTTTTAATGAGGAATATTTAGGACTTTCATTTAAGATAGCAAACTATATCAAGGATAATTTACAACATGAAAAAGGTTTCAGAGATAGCAAAATTGAAGATGAGATTACAAAAATAGCTTACTTAGAACCGATTTCTAACTCTGAGACCTCAATATTCTTTGCGAGATTATGGAATATAACTAATGATGAAAACTATAAAAATTTCGCCTTAAAAGCGCTAAGTAGTGCATTAGGTGCTACCTTAGATAACCCTAAAGTAATAGCTAGGGCCTCTATAGCGTATTTAAAGATCTTTGAAAGTGTAAGGGCGAACTCTCAGATAGATTATATAGACTCACGTATTACTGTAGTAAAAGACAATGGATGTGAAAAAGGTATGTTATATTATGATGGGAGGTGTTACTCAAAAATTGACGATATATTACCTAAATCTTTTTAAAGTATTTTAACATATATTTATTTAATATCCTATTTGTACCACCTTCACATATAATTCTAAACACCCTATATTTATCTATCGGAAATACTTTACCTATTACCTCAAAACCGTGAGTCTTAAGGGTAATAGGTGAGTCTACGGAAGAAATTCCAGTTAAAATCATGTGATTAGCAGAAACTTGACTTAAAATTTTATCTATCGTATTATTAACTAATGCAGAACCGAAAATTATCGCAGTAGAACAAACTTCGTTAGATAAACTAGAGAATGGTCTTATTTCATTATTACCTATTTTTTTATATTCATTTGAACCAAAATCGTATGTCACAACTGTGCTAAAATTGTGGAAAGTTAATTGTGGAGAATACCCAAATACGCACAATTTATTTCCAGAATATAGACTAATTGGATCTCCTTGAGTAAATTGACTTATATCGCCTATAGCATTTAATGCAGCTAAGGAGAGTGACCTTTGTAAGTTAGAATCTAAGTTATTTATCACAACTTCATATGCGTTTTTACCAACTATTTCACCTACCCCTTCTATTTCACCATCGATTATAGTATGTGAAACACCTATAGACTGGTCATCTAATATTATAGCAGTGTATGTAGGACTTACACAAACATTTATAACTTTTCTTTGTTTTAACTGAAAAGCCAACTCTTCTACAATCTCCTTCAAAATCATTTTACTCACGCTATAAAATTATTTTACCCTTATCGTATACTGGTTCATTAACTTCTTTATTCGGCAAAATTACAGTACCTTGGTTTATTAGGATACCATCACTAGTTATAACTTCTTCACCTAATATAGAACCATCTAAAATGTGATTCCATCTTCCAATTCTACTTCTATCAGCTATAATGGAACCAGTTATGTAAGTATAGTCTTTAACTTCAACCTTATCCATTAATATACTTTCAGATATATAACTACCTTTTCCTATTTTTACATCATTCCCCAAAATCGTATGTGAGGAAATATAAGTATCACTTCCTACTATATTATTTTTTGAAATATAATACGGCGGAATTAATGTAGAACTTTCGCTTACTTTTGCTGAAGAATCTATATAACCCCTAGGGTATCGTTGAACAAGAAGCTCAAAATTTAGCCGCAAGTAATCGTCTGGAACTCCTATATCAGCCCATATCCCTTGATATTTGTAAACTGCTATACACCTAGATCTAAGCAATTTGGGTAAGAAATCTTTACTTATAGATGATGGAACTTTAATTGACTGAAATAAAACTCTCTTGAAAATGTATATTCCTCCATTTATTAAATTCGATATTGGTCTTTTGGGCTTTTCTATTAACTCTATGAGAACATCATTTTCAGTATATAATACACCATATCTATGAGGGTCTTTAACTTCTGTGCCGACTATTACTGCATCGCAACCTTTCTTATAATAAAAATCTAATAATGAGTTAATATTAATTTCACTATATATATCACCGTATATCACTAGTACATCCTCATTGAGTTTATATTTCTCTGAAATCACCTTTAAAGGCCCCGCATCACCTAGAGGTTCGTTCTCTATTTCAATTTTTACCTTATCTAGCATGTTTACGTCCTTCAAATATTCGATAATCTTGTCCGCCATTACTCTAAGTGATAAGTATATATCAGTGATACCAGCAGAGAGAAGACTATCTAAGGTATATCTTATTATAGGTTTGTTGAGCAAGGGAAAAAGAGCCTTAGGTTTAGTTAAACTTAACGGTCTAAGTCTAGTTGCATAACCTCCAGCAAGTATAATAGCAGAGACCATATAAAGACTATAAGATAGATAGTAAAAAACCTATTTACTTTAAATACTTCTGTAGTTTTTTATCAGCAGCATCCCAATTTACTACATTCCACCAAGCATTAACATAATCTGCTCTCTTATTTTTATACTGAAGGTAATAAGCATGTTCAAACTCATCTAATATTAAAATTATTGGAAGTTCTGCTATATGATTTTGAAAATGATTTTCGAAAGTCATAATCTCTAAGTTTCCTGATTCAGTATCATAATATAATACTGTCCACCCAGTACCTGGTAAAGAATTAGCAGCTTCTGTAAATATTTGCTTGAACTTCTCAAAGCTACCATATTGTTTATTTATTAAATCAGCTAATGTACCGCCAGGCTTTCCACCACCTTTCCCAGCTGGTGCCATGTTCTCCCAATATAATGTGTGAAGTTTATGTCCATTTATGTTAAATACTAGTCCTCTCATTAAACCTTGAATATCGTATTGTCCAGTCTGTAATTCTCCTCTTATTACTTTCTCTAACCTCTCTAGAAATGAATTAGCACCATTTACATATCCTTTATGATGACCATTATAGTGCACATCTATAATATTTTGGCTAATATATGGCTCTAAGGCATCTACTTTATATGGTAATGGGGGTAATTCGTATTTCTTAAATTGTATTTGAAGGGACATGGTTTAAAATACGAGAAGGCCTTTATATCTTTATCTTACTAAACCTAGTAAACCATATATATCTGCTAAATGATAATAATTTTTAGAATGTCCTTAAAGAATCCAGAATTAAATAGCAGTAGTATTTACGAATATATTAATAGAGTTATTATTGCAGTTGTAAACTCTATTATGCTATATAAAGTTATATCATATTTCATCGGAGTAAATTACGTATATTTTATCGTAGCTATTAGTGCTGTAGTTTCGTTTTTCTTCTATAAATCACTATCCATAATAGTTCTATCATTATATCTGATATTTACATCTGCAATTTATAGAAAGATTTATTATTTCTCACTTTATACTTTAATATCTAGTTACTCAAATATATATTTTATAGAATTTATTATCTTAATTGTACTATTATTTACACTCCCTTTAATAGGTCTTTTGAAATTCAAATCTGTAAATAGCGTAATAACAGTAGATGCAATATTATTGTCAGTTTATAATTCTTTCTTATTGCTATTTTTACCATTTGGAGTAGCAGAAAAAGGAGATAAAGTAACAAGTAATATAATTTCTGTATTACCTCTAATTCTTTTAGAATTTAAATTTGAAGAATTAATATTTAATTATAAATTTTTAACCATATTATTATTGATAGTTATTACAGGTATATTATTTGGATTAAGTAAAGTTTATAGTATAACTGGTGGTATTGCGCTATGGTTTTCCTTATACCTAAGTAACATTAATCTTGAGTTAACAACTTTAATACTTATAGTGAGTATATTATTAAATTCCATACCTACAGTTATTAATATGTTAAATTTTAAATTTCTTTATAAAAAAGAAATAATTGAAAAAAGAAATTTAATTAGCGAAAGAGTAAAAGATATTTTAAATAATTTAGATAAGATAAAAGATATTTTAAAGGATAATGCAGACTTTAATTTAATTATACAAAAATATAATAAAATATTCATCAATATCCTAGATAATATTAAGAATGCATCTGACATTAAAACACTTGAAAATCTAGAAATGGAGACTAATTTAAGGAAATTAGAGCTTGAGAGAAATATAAATGATTACATTTTTGATAGAATAGCGGAATATAATGAAGCTATTGATAAAATAAAGAATTATGGAATAATAATGGAAAAAATTGAACCACTTTCAGAGCCTATAACAATAGATGATAATGGGATAATTAAAATAAGTAATGTAATACGTAAGATAAGCGAAAATACAGATCTATTATATAAAAATATAAGTAATTTAGGAAATTCAATAAAAACTCTATTAGGCAATGAATATAATTTAGTATTTTTAGATATAAGCAGATCTGTAGAATATTTGGAATTATTATTAAATAGAGATATAATTAGAAATTGCAAAATATGTGATGATTCCCTATTCAAATTCTTACAACTAATAAATTTAATAAATATAGAAGCAAGTATGAATAGCCAAGAATTATTAAAGTCGTTAATTAAAGTTAATGGTGAAAAACCAGCAGTTTTTGTTATTAAAAGTAAAGAAATAGTGAGCCAAGGTTTAGATATTGCAATTAAAATATTAAATAAACTAAAAGAGGAATATAGCAGCATAATGAAAGAAATCCCTATATTAACTGAACATAAGGAATTTAAACTTGTAGAGCAACTAGAAAGCGAGTTAAAAGACCCTTCAACTCCTCTTTGTAAGAGAATTGAAACGTTAGCATCGTCTTTACAAATTATAGAGGATTTGGCTAATATTATTGAACATAAGGATGAGATTATAGATGTAATAAATTTAGTTAAAGATAATTATGAAATTATACTACAAAAAGTTTTGGAAGAAGGATGTGTTAAACTTGACGATCTAGGAATAGCAATGAAATATGCTAAGTTTATAGATATGGCACTTCAAGAAAAAGGTTCTACTTTAAGAGTAGTTAACGATTCGATTTGTTATATAAAATGATTTTAATTATCTTAATCTTTTTATTGTAATTTCTGCATGATCATTTACTAAATTTGCTTTAAAAAGATACCTGGGAGCATTTCTTAAAAGTTGGTGTGTACATAGCACTCTATCCTTATCTGCTACTATTATTACACTTTCCCCTACTTTCATACTTACTAAATACTTTGAAAGTTCTAAAATAAATTCCTCGCAAGATTTACCACGCAAATCTAACTTATCCATAAATTATGGATACTTTATTAGAGATTAAAAAGTTTAAAAATTTTCAGCTTTAATATGTCTTTATTTAAATCGAAATATAACGAATATAATCTTTGTTCTTTGCCCTTAGTTCACTTTGCTCTTTAATAACCTTATCCCAAAGTTGATCATAATTTTCTAACATAAAATTATAAGCCTCTAATACTCTTTTCATTATTAACTGATCTGAGAGAGGATGTATTCTTAATCCTACTCTCCCTACAGAGCCTCCCCTTATCATTAGCCAGTGAGCAAATACTTCCAGTGGATATCTTTGTATCACAAGTTCTTTATCTATTTTTCTTTCATATAACCAAAATAACTCCCTAATAAAATTTGAAGAAATATTCTTTAACATTTTAAATTTCCATTCTTCTAGATATTTCTCACCCTCCTTTATCATAATATTCCTTAAATAATTATAATATTCCTCAGCTTCATTATCATTAGCAAAAGCTAATCCAGTTACTGCAAGTACGAAATCCCTTTGAGCCATAAAAGAATCGAAATCTCTATTAATAAAAAGCCATGCAGTAGCTGCAAAAGAATCAACTATACCATACATTAGTTTCTCTATTAATTTATCTTTTTCAATTTGTTTAACTACTCTTTCACCCCTTAGAATTTTCTCAAATTCTTCAAGATCCACTGTTCCTGCATATACTAGCTTGCCATCTATAAAAATTGAGGGAGTAGATATTACACCTCGTTCAAATGCTAGAAATGGATATAATTCTGTATCTATTATTTTTACCTTTCCTAATAGTCCCTTATTTTCTAAATATTCTAGTAATATATTACATTCTATGCAATTTTTATGTGTGAAAATCTCTACATTCATTACATTTCACAGTTTAATCTTTCTAGCATTTAAGCAATTAAGTTCTTTCTTCCACCAAAGACTATCAAACCTCTTATCGAGAAGCCACACTGTAGCTTTATCGTTTGGACCTCTAATAGCTCTACCTATCGATTGTTTTACCGCTATCAAAGCTTGAATTCTAATTAAATCATCGCTAAGATCTTTTTTTACTCTTTTAGATATTTCCTCAACACGTATTTTAAGATAATCATCTATGGGAGGGTATGGGACTCCAACAATTGCTACATCAGAAATCATGCTACTACCATTATTAACTATTTCTATACCCTCAGATAGCTTGCCTCTAGCAATTCCCATTATGAGCAATTTCTCTTCCTTCTTAGCTTTCTCCATTACTTCCTCAATATCAGTATCACTATTTTCCATTAAATACTTTATATTTAAAAATTTTGCTATAAATCTCATAAATTCATAACTAGGGAATATTGCGAGTATATGAGATTTTGAATTATAAAATATTTTAAGCAGATAAGACGCATATCTAGAGGCCATTCTCTCAGATCTTAAGCTATAAGCTGAAGTAACGTCTATCGAAATTAAACACTCATACGAACCAGAAATCTTATTTTTTGTAATTTTTTCTACGTCTATATAAATTAGCTTCCTTTTTATTCCTATAACATCCCTTAAATAATCTAAAGGTTGCATAGTACCAGACATAAGCATAAAGGTTAATCTCTCGTCATTAAGTATATTTATAAAATCTGATGATATAATATATTTCGCAACTAAAGAGTTAGAATACGAAAATACCTTAACCTTCTCGTCATTTAAAATCTCGAAAAATCTTATAATAGAGCCTATATAATTTTTAGAAATATTTTTATTCCTTATCATTTCCTTTCTTATCTCTTCATACTCATGAAGCAAAATTTCCATTTCTTCTTCAGATGGTCTTATTTCAGTAATGTTATTAATAAGTATATATTTTTCATCTGAGAAAGAAATTTTTTCAATTTTATTCTTAATTTTTTCCATTATATTAATAGCCTCCTTAGACTTAGCCTGAGACATAGCGAGTTCTAAAGTCCTTTTACTTAATCTCCTTTCCTCTAAATTAGAAATATTTTCTATATTATGTGCTTCATCTACCACTATGACATATTCTTCCCAATTAATATCTAAAGTTTCTCTAAGCCACGGAATGAATAGATACGGATATGTAAGCAATATTACATGAGAGTTCCTAATTGATTCTAAAAGTGAATAATATGGGCAATAACCTAGACTTTTACCCTCTTTCTTTAACCTATTTAAAGCTGATACTGGTGGATCCCTTATTTCTACATTTATGCCATTAAATAAATCGCATCCTCCACAATATATATCTTGAGAATCTACATCTCCATTAGAGTATACACAAGCAGATGACTTACCTACTAAAAAGGAATACTTCTTATCCTTAAAATATGTTGCAAGCTCTCTGTATATAGGAAAGAATTCATTATGAGTCCTCACCACGAAGATTACTTTATCTTTAACTTTAAAAGAAGTATATAATGCAAAAAGTGTTTTACCACTTCCAGTAGGAGCTTGTAATGCTACTAAAAAATTATCTTTCAGCAACTTAACTACTATATCAGCTATTTGTTGTTGCCACTCCCTTAATTTCACATTAAATTAATTCGGGAGTATTGACTATAACTTCTTCTAACATTATATATCTTATAAAAGGCTTATCCAATATTGCTATAATATTCTTCGCTTTACCCCTAACTTTTATTACATTCATAATACTGAAGATTTTCTCAACCTTTAATGAAAATTGTTGAAGGTTGTTTACAACTTCTGATGATGGTGGAACTGAAGTTACAATTATCGCTTTAATTTCAGTAGTAGGCGAACTTTGTGCTATTTCAACAATTCTGTAATCAACTTTACTTCTAAGATCTTCCTTTATCTCTAACATTTTTCTTTTCCTCTATTTACTCTTTATATACTACTAGTCTTATAAATTATTTGTTCATAATTCCTAAGTCAGTTTTTTAAAACATTTGACGAGTTGACTCAAATTTTATAATTTTCCTTATTTAAGTTATACATAAATATATGATATAATTTTAATAACTTAATTCCAAATTTTACATATAAAAAATAATTTTAAGACTTACCATTGAGAGTTCACTAGTATAAAAAAGAGATTTTTAACCCTTTTTTAACGGAAATATAAGGCAGATATGAATGAGATAAAAATAAGTCGAAATGAGTTTAAAACAGGAGAAAGGAGAAAAATTGTCTTGCCAGATGGTCGAGAAATCGTAGTCTTTTACTTAGGTGCTGATAGATTTTTTGTGTTTGACAATAAATGTCCTCATTTGGGTTGTGACATTTCAAAATATGGTGTAATTATAAAGGAGGAACTTATATGTCAATGTCACTTTTCTCACTTTTCAATTTATACTGGTGAACCTAAAAAGGGTGCTTCAAAAAAGCCTATAAAAACTTATAAAGTTCGTATCGAGAATGAAGATGTTATTATTTCATTAATGTAATTGAAAATTTCCATAGCTCTTTTATAATATAATTGACCAGGTGCTAAAGGTTCACTTGCGTATGAATAGAAAAGTTTTGAACCCAACATCCCAAAGGCTATCCTTTCAGCTGGATTATTCGACATAGGAATTAACGTGACGTTAGGATACTCAAGTAAAGATGAAAGAAGTTCTTTATAGCCCTTTATACCTGCAAGAGCAATTTTCACTGTATATGCTTTTTCTTTATATTCGTTTATTATATCAATTAATTCCTTTTTTGTAGGTAATGATGAAAAATAATGGACTGAAACTATTTTATTCTCATATGGAATATTATATTTTTTAACAAATAAAGCTTCTATATCATAAAGGAACCCTCTATCGTAGAATTCTTTAATTAATTTAACTTTTAACTCATCATTTATTTCATATTTACCACCTTCGTTTTTATCTCTTAAAGTAATTATTAATTTATTTTTATATTTATTTAAATAATCATAGTAATCTCTAATTATACTAGGATTTTTTAAATAATCTAGTCTCAATTCTATTAAATCTGAATCTAAGAATTTTTCGATAGAATATAGATCTTCGACTTTCTTAATAGGTAATGAAGCTACAATTATTGGCCTCATTCCATAGAAAGTTTAATATTTAATGATATTAAATCTTGCCAATAGTTTGGATTGCTCTTATTCACGCATTCTGCATTCAAAATAATTCCTCCCTTAATTAACGCTAGGATAGATGACAACATTGCTACTCTATGGTCATTAAAACAGTCTGTTATAGCATATTTTAACAAGTCCCTTCTTTTACCGAATATTATCAATGAATCGTTTTTTATATCACTCTCTATACCATATGAAGCTAGTATATTTTTTATACTATTTACTCTATCACTCTCTTTAATTCTTAACCTTCTTATACTTTGTATCTCGCTTATTCCATCAGCTATTGCGGATAAACCAGCAATTGACATAGCTAAGTCAGGTGCGTCATCAATATCTATTTTTATTGGTAAGTATTTATCTGAAGACTTTACGATCCACTTACCATCATAATATTCACTGAAAGCTCCCATATTTCGGAAGATCTCTACTATACTATGATCCCCAAAGTACCTTTCTGGTTTCCAAAGTCCATATATCGTTATATTACCCTCGCTTATCAGTCCAGCTAATGCATAAAATGAAGCTAAACCGTAATCTCCTGGTACTTCACCATTATATTCCTCTAATTTATTAGGATTAATATAAATTTTATTACCATTTATTTTTATATCTGAACCTAATTTGTTGAAAATATCTATTGTAAGTAAAATATAACTTTTAGACGAAATCGGTGGTATAATTTCTATTTTTCCGCCATTTAATATATGAAAAGCGTATATAAGTCCAGTAATGTATTGACTACTTTCGTCTCCAAAAATTTTTACGGAATTCACGTTTAGTTTGCCACTAATCTTTAGTGGTAAGCTATCAGAAGAAAATGTCACACCAAAATTATTTAACGACTCCACAACTCTCCTTATAGGCCTTTTTCTAAGACTCTCACTACCATCTATTACAACTTCGCCACCTATTGCTGCAATTATTGGAATTAATGTCCTAAGTACTGTACCTGAACCTTTTAATCTTATATATTTTTCTTTAACCTCTAATTTATCTGGAGGAATGAAAGTAGACTCATTTTCCACTTTAACCCCTAACGTTTTTACAGCGCTAATAGCATCTATTACGTCATCAGATAATAAAAGGTTATTTAACTTTACTTTAGTAAAAAGTGAAAGAAAGATTAATCTAATCGCTATACTTTTTGATTGTGGAGCTCTTATAACTCCACTAGCTTTTGACGGATGTACTTTGACAATCAAGGTCTACTGGCCTAGTTATAATAACATCTCCATATTTCTTAAGAGTTTCGTATATAGGACCTTCCTCACCTTCTTTGCATACTGCAAAATATGATGGACCGTTTCCACTAATTCCACTAGCTAATGCTCCTTTTTTTATCGCGTTTTCTATAGGTTCTAATGGATATCCTAAAATATTAGCTATTAATATTCCATTTAATTTCATTGCTAACAGAAAATCTTTTAAAGATATCGTAAAGATATCCTCAAAAATTAACCTATATTTTTTTAGCTGATTTATATTTATATTTATTTGCCTTTCTCCCTTTACTAGTATTACAATTACTAGATCTTTAGGTGCTTGTTCCATCTTTATCACTTTAAAGAACTTATTATATGTAAAAGAAATGCCACCACAATAAGCAGCTACAGCATCATCCAACGCACCAGTATAAGAAACACCAGCTTTTAACGAGAGAATTGCGGATAATTTAGGTATATCTATGCCTATAATTTTATAGTTTTTTACTATTTCAGCTATTAGCGCTACTGAAACAGCACTACTACTTTTCAATCCTCCTTTCTGTGGTAATTCTGAATTAATTTCTACAATAATATCCGGTATTAAATATTTTTCTTTAAAATAATCAATTATCACTTTAATTAATTTATTTTCCTTAGTTAAATCTCTCTTACCTTCTCTAACATTGACATTAACCTTTAAATTCACTGCCATCGATGACCCATACCATGATGGTAAAGCGTTAACTACTGAGACCCCTCCATAGGCTTGCATGCACTAACATACCTCTTCCAACGTTCTTGTATAAGATTCACATCATCTTCTTTAAGTTTAACTTTAGGTATTATATCTGAGCGCATTGCGTGATCTACTAAAGTTAAAGCTACCATAGCTTCAACTACGGCTACACCCCTAATCGCTACTGCAGGATCGTGTCTTCCTATAACAGATATCGTAGTCTCTTGAAGATTTCTTAGATCTATTGTTTTTTGAGGTTTCCTAATTGAACTAGTAGGCTTAAATGCACATCTTAGTATTATATTCTCACCATTAGTTAATCCTCCCAATATTCCACCTGCATAATTATATCTCCAACCCAGTTTTCCGTCTTTTTTTATAATCTCATCATTAGCCTCACTGCCCCTCATTTTACTCATTTTAAACCCTAAACCGTACTCGAAACCTACCACAGCAGGAATTGACATTATGGCTTTAGCTAAATCCGCTTTTATTTTATCAAAAACTGGATCTCCTAACCCTATTGGGGGATTTTTAACAATTACCTCAACTATTCCACCATAACTATCCCCTTCTTGTAACGCACTCTTCACTAAAGCCTCAAATTTTTCCTCAATATTTTTTTTACTAGCCCTAACTGGACTATATTTTGAACATAAAACCTCCTCAAATGACACTTCTTCTGTTAATTCTTCTGGCCCTAAACTCCTCAGATGAGCGGCTATCCATGTATCGGTTAACATTAATAACTTTTTCGCTACTGCTCCTGCAATAACTCTACCTACAGTTTCTCTTGCACTTGCCCTACCTCCACCTCTATAATCCCAATTCTCATATCCATATTTCATTATATAAGGTAAATCCGCATGTCCTGGCCTAGGTTTATATCTAACTTCTTCATAAAGACTTGACATCACGTCAGTATTTCTCACTATTACTGTTATAGGAGCTCCAGTTGTCCTGCCATTAAAAATCCCACTTAATATCTCTGGTTCATCTTTTTCTCTTCTACCAGACACATATAATCTACCAGGTTTCCTAAAACTTAATTCGAAGCTAATATCTTCTGCAGATAACGGAAGACCAGCGGGAACACCATCTATTACTACACCCACTGCAGGACCATGACTTTCACCAAAGGTAGTTATTTTAAACAGCTTACCAAACGAGTTTCCTGGCATAGAGATACTCAATAATCTTTTCATCTGGAACAGACTTATTAAACCATATCTTTTCAGCTTCCATTGCTTGTCTTACTAAAATCTCAAGACCATTTATAAATGAAATATTATTATTTCTAGCTATCTTAATTAAATCTGTTTCTACTGGCTTATATACAAAATCAATTACTAAATTAGCTTTTTTTACACATTTTTCTGGTACTATTTGTGAATAAGGCGTAGTGTTTACTATTACTAAACTATTCCCTTCACAATCTTCCTTAACCGACGCGTTAAATCCGTTTTTATTTAGATTTTCAACTAACTCAATTGCCCTTGATTTTGTTCTATTAATAATATTTATGATGCAGCCTAATTCAGCAAGTGCGTATGATGAAGCTTTTGCTGCTCCACCTGCACCGTATATATAGCAATTAAAACCACTTATATTCCCAAACTTTTCCTTTACTAAACTCTTTACGGCTATATAATCTGTATTATAACCATTTTTTCTAAATATTGTATTTACTGCACCTATTTTTTTACTAATCTCGTCCATTCCGTTTAGATATGCAATTACCTTTTCCTTATAGGGGATAGTAACGTTTAATCCTTCAGTTATTTCCAATAAACTACTAATTACTTTGCTAAATTTTTCCTCACTTAAATCAAAAACTAAGTAAATCGCGTTAATGCCTAAAAGATTAAAGGAAAAGTTATGTATATAAGGAGATAACGTGTATTTAATATCTTTGCCTATTACCCCAAATACCTTAGTATCATAATTTATTTCAAGCACTGCTCAGCAAACCCCTTTACCGTCTCTATTGGTACTTCTACTTTTTTCCAGCTACCTATCCTAGTTGGAAAAGGCATTAGTAGTAAATTGCCCCTATGTTTTTTATCCCTTTCAATAGCTTTTAATGCTTCATCGATATTAATATTCACATTTAGTTGTGATATATCATAAGGTAATCCATATAATTGTACTAGCCATAAAACATCTTCTACAACTCCCTCTTCTGCGTAACCGAGTTCTTCAGCCATTTTTGCTTCGCAAACCATACCGACAGAAATTGCGTAACCATGGGGAACCTTAAATTTCGATCCAGCTTCGATAGCGTGACCTATTGTATGGCCAAAATTTAAAACTATTCTAATACCTTTAAGCTCTTTTTCATCTTCTTTTACAATTCTAAGTTTATTAAGAGATGATCTATATATTATCTCCTCTAAAGATTCTTTATCTTTATTTAATATCCTATCATTATTTAAAGATAAATAATCATATAAATCCTTATCTAAAGTTAATCCATATTTTATTACCTCTGCAAGACCTTTTCTTAATTCCTCTAATGATAAAGTTTCCAAAAACGAAATATCAGAAATAATCATGTACGGTTGATAAAAAGTGCCAATTACATTTTTAATGTTATTAAAATTGACTCCATTCTTACCACCTATTGCTGCATCAACCATACCTAAAAGCGTAGTAGGAACGTTAACTAAATTAATACCCCTTAAATATATTGAAGATACAAAACCAGCTACATCAGTAACAGTGCCTCCGCCTACAGCTACTATATAATCCCCTCTATCAAAATTCCTATTAAATAATTCACGTATAATGTTTATAACATTAGATAGATCCTTAGCTTCTTCGCCATCATTAATAGGAATATAATACGCATTAGGTAAATAGTACATTACCTTTCCTATATCAATTTGTTTAGAATAAATTACAGCCACATTGTTATCTCCTAACTCAGATAATTTACTTAAAGAACCTTCGCCTACTATGATCTTAACATCAGAACAACACACATTTTCAAATATTTCCCTCATGCATCTCTACCTAAGGCCTTAGCTAAGGACTTAATCCTATTCATAAGGATTTCAAAGGACTCTGGCGTTAATTGTTGTTCAGCATCACTTAAAGCTTTTTCCGGTGTTGGATGAACTTCTATTAATAACATATCCGCACCTGCTGCCACTGCTGCTAATGCCAGCGAGTGTACAAGCTCCCTTTTACCCGCAGGATGGCTAGGGTCAGCACAAATTGGCAAATGGGTCATAAGCTTTGCGGCAACCATACCCCCTATATCTAACGTAAATCTAGTTGATCTTTCAAAAGTTCTAATTCCTCTCTCACATAATACTACGTTTCCATTACCTTCAAATAATATATATTCCGCAGCCTGAAGCCATTCTTCTACTGTATTGCCTAACCCTCTTTTTAATAAAACTGGCTTTCCTAATTTTCCAACTTCTCTTAATAGAGAGAAATTTTGAGCGTTCCTAGCCCCTATTTGGATCATATCAACGTAGTTCTTAAATATAAAAGAGTCCCTAGTATCCATTATTTCTGTGACAATAGGCATGCCCACTTCATCTCCTACCTTTCTTAAAATTCTAATCCCTTCTTCACCTAACCCTTGAAATGAATAAGGACTAGTCCTAGGCTTATATGCCCCGCCTCTTAATAAAGAGGCTCCTGCCCTTTTCACGGCTTTAGCCACTGTCTCTACTTGCTCTTCACTTTCTACAGCACAAGGACCAGCAGCTACTACAATTTTATTACTACCTATGTTAACATCGCCTATATTTACTATTGTAGGTTCCTTTTTCCACTCATTGCTTGAAAGTACATATGGCTTCTTTACCTCTATTGCAACCTCTATGCTTTCATCACTGATGTTTTTTACATATTGATCTGGCCACGCTAATATTAGGTTTTTTCCGTATAAATTGAGTAACTTAAATGAAGCAGAAGCTTGATTTAACTTCTCTTTTAATAGAGAATAGTCTTTCTTATCTTTTAAAATATATAATATCATTCTACCTTACCTCTGTCTAGCCTTTCTTTAACTTTTTTAAGTTCTTCTAATCCTATCTTTCTCACTTCATGAGAATAGGGATTTTGCTCTTGTATCTCTAAAATCACATCTTCTAAATCCTTTATTCTTTTTAACACTTTATTTATCTCTTTAAAATTAGTTGTCTGAAAATCATTAAAGTCTATCTTAAGATAACTAGATAAGACATTTATTGAATTTAAAAGACCTAAAAGGTAATAGTGAGTGAGAACTTGAACAATAGCCATGGCTTTTTCGTGGGTTTCTACATTAGATAAAACTGGTACTAATCCAGCGTTTCTAAACAGTTTTTCTATTCTTTTTAAGTCATCCTTAGAACTTGATTCTGATGGTATTATAACTATTCTTTCACCTACTGGATAGTCTATTGGCCCGAAAAGAGGATGTAAAGAAATATATTTAAAACTAAATTTTTTAGATAAATCTTCTAAATATTTAAATATTTTAGCCTTAGAGGAGCTAATATCAAGTACAATTTTACCGTTAAGTTTAGTAATGAAATTGTTTGAGTTTTCAATAATTGCTAAAGGTGGAATTGACAAAATAAATATCTCACCCCAGTTAATTACTTGCGTGATAGGCATACTTACACAATTAAACTGCTTAGCTAATTTCTCTGCTTTATTTAAATCTCTTCCACTAATTACTATTTCATGTCCAGCTAATGATAATATTGAAGTTAACGATCTTGCCATGCCACCGTATCCGTAAATTACAATTCTCTCTTTATCTCCAGCATTAATTTGCATAAGTTTAGAATAGGAAAAAATTATAGGTAAGATAGCTTCTATAAAACTATCGGGGATATTATATTTTTTCGCATTCATTAGCCAATTTTCTTTAACTTTTAACTCACGATCTTCATCAGTAACAGTTATATTAGCTTCAGCCTTTATTTTCCCGATTTTTCTAGATAATTCAAAACGATATGAAAGAAGTTTTATCAATTGCTCATCTACTTTATCTATCTCTTTCCTTAGCCTTGCTAATTCCTCACTCATTTACTTCACTAAATCAATTGCCTCCCTTATAATACTTTTATAATTAATATTATAATAGTCAAGTAAATCTCTCTGACTTCTAGCCGACCTACCAAAAGTTGTCGCTCCAATGAATCTCATTGGTACTGGATATCGTTTTGCTAGCACCTCCGCTACTGCAGAACCTATTCCGCCATATATACTATGTTCTTCAATTGTAATAACTCGGCCAGTTTTCCTTGCATAATATTCTATAGTATCCTCATCTATTGGTTTAATAGAGAATAAATTTATTACAGCTGTACTAATACCCATCTTCTCTAATTCTTCTGCCGCCTTTAACGCATCCCATAATACTACACCAGCACCCATAATTACTAAATCACTACCCTCCTTTATCACATAAGCTTTTCCAATTTTAAAATCATATTCTTGGCCCACAGTAATAGGTGGAGAGTAATCCCTTCCCATTCTATAATATATAGGACCTCTTTCCTTAATAATAACAGGAAGGCTCCTCTCAATATCCTTAGGATCAGCAGGTATTATAACCTTCATATTTGGTAAGACTCTCATTAGGGTAATGTCTTCTAAGGCTTGATGGCTTGAACCATCACCATGGTCACTGTATCCAGCATGAGTTACAAACATTTTTACGTCTAAATTCATTCTAGCTATGCTATTCCTTATTTGTTCCCATGCTCTCATAAGAAACATTGCGAAATTTACTATAGCCGGTTTCTTTCCCACTGCAGCTAAACCAGCAGCGAAATTTACCATATCTTGTTCTGATATTCCCACGTTAAAATATCTATCTTTAAATTTTTCTCTAAAATACATAGCTCTTGTAGAATCACCTACATCTGCAGTAATTACGATTAGATCTTTTTCTGTTTCTCCTAATTCTGCTAACAGCCTACCGAACGTTTCACGCATTGAGTAAAGATTTCCTTGCATCATCTGGACTAGACCTCTGTTTTTTAGTATTTTCTATTGCGGGAAAACCTTTACCTCTTACGGTATTAGCAAAAATAACTGCCGGTTTTCCTGCCTTTAGAGCTTCATCAATCGCATTACTAATACTTATAAAGTCATGTCCATCACAACTTAATACCTTCCATCCTACAGCTTCCCACACTTTAGGTAGGAAATTTTTCGGTTTTATCTCATCTGTAGGGCCATCTAATTGGAAATTGTTCATCTCTATAAATGCTATCAAATTGTCTAAGTTTCTGACTACAGCATGAGTCATTGCTTCCCACACTTCTCCTTCATCCTGCTCACCATCACCCATAATCACATAAACTCTACCACTGCCTCCAGACATTTTTATGCCAGTTGCTACTCCAATTCCAAAACTTAAGCCTTGACCTAGACTACCAGTTGACATGTCAACACCAGGAATGAAGATTTCTGGATGACCTTGAAGTAACCCAGAAATATCTTGAATTCTCCATAACTCATCCTCATTAATATATCCTTTCTCAGCTAATACAGCATAAAGAGCTGGTGCTGCATGACCTTTACTTAAAATTAACCAATCCTTATCTACTAAATTTGAATGGTTTCTTATATATCTAAATATTAAAGTTGTTAATATTTCTATACTACTAAGGGAGGATCCGACATGTATCGATTGATCGTAAAACAACATTTTTATTACATTTTTTCTAGCCCTTTCTGCAACTCTTCTTAACTTATTTAATTCCTCTATTGATATTGGAGCTCCATCACTTCCACCTTTTTCCATTGGAACAATATCGAACCCCAAATCTACTAACAAATACTTATTTTTAAATGTTATTCTACATTATTTTTTTGTGGAAAGGTACTCAAGGCAATTATTAGTATTAGGGCTAGAACTTCAACAGAAGTTAAGCGAGTTAAAAGTTTTAATAGCAGGATGTGGAGCTTTAGGGAGTACAATAGCAGAACTATTAGCAAGATTAGGAGTAGGAGAGATAACAGTAATTGATGCTGATATAGTTGATATAACTAATTTGCATAGAACTCATCTATTTACGGAAGACGACGTAGGTAAGCCTAAGGCTGAAGTATGTGCTAATAAATTATCCAAAATAAATTCAACAATAAAAATTAATTATATAATAGATATAATAGATGAGAAAAATATAGAAAGTATAATTATAAATAAGGATTATATCTTTGATGGATTAGACAATTTGTATTATAAATTATTACTTAATGACGCTGCAATAAAAATGAATATACCATTAATATATGGTGGAATAAATGGAGAGTATGGTTCGGCGAAGTTAATCGTCCCTAATAAAACTTCATGCTTATCGTGCTTTGTAAATTATTCAAATACTGGAGAAGAGACATATAACGCATGCGACGTAGTAGGAGTTACTCCACTTATAGTAGAACTCACGGCAAGTATTCAAGTTAGTCTTATGCTTAAACACTTAAGAGGGGTAATAGACAACTCGCTTTATTATATAGACTCAAGGGAGATTGAAATTGAAAAAATTAACATTCAAAGGAGTATTAGCTGTAAATCTTGTTCTTTAAGAGAATTTCCATTTTTAAATCAAAAAATATTAAAACCTAAATGTGGAATATTTAGACTGCCTACAGAAGATTTTAACATTGAAAAACCCAAAGTTTCAAAAACTTCAGGAAGAACAATATTATGCTATCCTAAAATAGGCTGCTTTGAAAAAAGGGGAAGTTAATTGGATAAAAAATACATTGCAGCAATTATATTGCCATTTATAGTAATTTGGGTATATGCAATAATTTTTAAACTTAATATAACCTATATATTATCCGAAGATCCTAGATTTTTCATATTATTCTTAACAACATATCTAATTCAAAATAGTATTGATTCTTTTAAAGATTCTTTATTAACTAAACTTAGAATCAATAAAACTTTGAAAGCTAGAATGGTAGGTAATGCAGTAGGACTTTTAATACCTGGCTGGGCTGGACAAGAATTAGCTAGGAGTCTAGTATATAATAAATATGGCCCTAATTTAAGGCAATCGTTTAGCTACTCAATACTAGTTGGCTCTATAGACGTCCTTGCAATATGTTTTGGCTACCTTTTATTACTTCCATTATATTTTAATCCATTAGAGATAATATTCATATTTATAACAATATCTAACATAGCCGGGTGGGGAATAGCACTCTCTTATTTTTACCTTCAGTCATCTAAATTAAATAAATTAGAGGAATTTATATTCAAAATAATAAAAGTAGAACATATATCCTCAAGTTATCTAGAATTTAAATCATATCTTAGACAAGGAACTAACAAAGATATTATTATATACACCCTAATAGCAATGCTTAGTTTTGCTTCATATAGCATATATTTTTATTATATTGTACATAATATTTTACTATCTATCTTCATTTCATTTCTATACCAAGCTGCTACACTAATTCCTATACCATCTGCAGCAATTGTAGGTGAACTTGCGTTATCAATATTTATACCTCCATCTTATGTATTTTTAACGCGATTAAATTATATTGTTTCCAACTTATTGGGATTCATATTCTTTAAGGATATGAACTTTGAAGAACTTAAAAAATGGTCAAAAGAAGTTTTAAAGAGATAAAATGGAGGTATTTTTAGGAGAACCCAATCACCAGGAAATAAGGGAATTTGTAAGGAACATTCAGCCAAAAGATAACTTGTGTATTAGTACTTATTATTCTCCTGATCCTATTTTATTTTCGTATATAATTTCTAAATATATTAAAAATTTATTCATTCTTTCCTTTAATTCTAAGGATTGCGAAATTGAACTTAAAATGGATAACAATGGTAAATGGCTTATAGATAATAAGAACGGTAAAAAATATTTTTTAGGACAAAATTCCTATTGTTCATATTTATCAATTACAACTGATGACGTTCTACCTACCCTTACTGGGATAATAAGCTCTACAATAATAGAGAAGAGAAAATTAACGGAGTGGGAATTAAATATAATAAAGGACTTAGGAAATTTAGGAGTAATTGTAGAAAAAAATCTTAAAATTCCAGGTTATAAGACATTACCGCTATTTCTGTCTTTAATGCTTTCAATAGATCCCTATATTCCTGGCTTAACTGGAAATAGAGAAAATACTATAAACATGATAAAGGAGATAAATTTGAATGAAGTGACTAGACTAGATGAGTTAAATGAAACCCAATTAAATACACTACTCTTTAGAATAATTTCACTAATAATTAAAGAAAACCCGAAATTCTCAAGAGAGGATATAATTACTGAAAGGGTATTTTATTTAGACTATGATATTCTAGAACTAGCCTTCTCAGCAATATATTTTTTTGATATTATTGGGAGTAGTGAATTATTGCAACTGTCATTATCTTCTTCCTATGCTGAAATCCTAATAGATAAATTTAGGCAAACCTTCTCAAAGGGATTTACATTAAATTTAATTGATTCTAAACAATCATATTATCTCATAGAAGCTAAAAATTTTGATTCACCCCTAATAGCACAATTAATCTTTCTACAGCTTCAGAAAATAAGAAAGGATAAGATTATAATATTAAAAAGAGGTGATAATTATTATACAAGTAGATACTTCATTAAACTTCATGATAGAGAGGGAGTTGTAAAAATTGATGATAGAATTAAAAATATTATTGGAATGTAAAAATGCAGAAGTGATTGCGAAGAGTCTAAGTGTTGATAATATTAATTTACCAAAAAATATGATAATAGAAAGCATATCTAAAGACAATTCGGTAGAAATAACTATAAAAATGAAGATAGAACACGCAAATGACATCCTTACAGTTAGAAATACTGCAGATGAAATATTACTCCATATAAAGAATCTTCAACAATCGCTTAATAGTGTAAGTTAAATATTTAGCCTATAAGTATGAGAGTACAGATGTGATGTAAAATGCCCCTAAGACCAGGTAGATGCTATAGGCACTTCTCAGGCCCTGCGTACACTAGGAAGGAATATATAGCTGGAGTACCACAGCCGAAAATAACTAAATTTACTTCTGGAAACCCAAATGGTGATTATGACTATGAAGTTAGATTAGTAGCCATTGAAACGGGTCAGATAAGACATAATGCTTTAGAAGCAGCTAGAGTAATAACATTGAAAACATTATCCAAAAAGACTGGAAGTGAAACGGCGTTCTTCATGTGGGTTCTTAAATATCCCCATCACGTTTTAAGAGAGAATAAAATGATGGCATTTGCTGGCGCAGACCGATTACAAGATGGAATGAGGTTATCTTTTGGAACACCCATAGGTACAGCAGCTAGAATAACTAGGTTAGGAGATACTATAATGATTGTGAAAGTTAAAAAAGAACACTTAGAATTTGCTAAAGAAGCGTTAAAAGTAGCATCAAAAAAACTACCCTTACGTACTAGAATTGATATCATACCATTAAAAGCTATAAAACAGGAGGCATTAAGTTGAGTTATAATTTTGATGAGGAAAGAATAATTCATGAGATAGAGGCAAGGAACGCAAAAAAGGTTCTACTTCAATTTCCAGAAGGATTAAAATATTTTTCCATTGAGATAGTTAATAAACTGAGAAAAAAGATTCCAAATGTCGATTTCATTATCTCCGGAGAACCAAGCTGGGGAGCTTGTGACATAGCAGAAGATGAGGCAATACAAATAGGAGCAGATTTAATAGTACATTTTGGACACACCCCATATACCTGGTATTATCCAAAATTTCCTACACTATTCATTAACGCCGAAAGTACTATTAGATTAACTACTGATGCTCTAGAAGATTTGGCTAAAAAATTAAGTAAATATGATGGTAATAAAATATCTTTAACAGCTACATTGCAACACATAAAGATGTTACAAGAGGTTAAGTCGTTTTTAGAAAATAAGGGATATGAAGTAGTAATAGGAAAACCATCAAGTAAATTTATGTTCGACGGACAAGTTTTAGGATGTGACTATAAGGCGGCGGAAATTCCAGCTGATGTATATGTCATAATATCGGGTGGGATGTTTCATGCCTTAGGCTTAGGCTTAAGTACAAATAAACCTACCATAAAACTTGATCCTTATTTACAGAAAAGTGAAGATGTAACCAACGAGGTCAATAGAATATTAAAAATCAGATACGGAAAAATAATGCAAGCTATGGACAAAAGAAATTGGGTGATAATTCAAGGAATAAAGGTTGGACAAAATAGACCACTTATGGTCAAATATTTTTATGATGAGCTAACAAAAAGAGGTTATAATGTATATATTGTTACAAATAAAGTACTTACTATAGATGTATTAAGAAATATAGATAGAAGTTATATAGATGTATATTTAGTCACTTCTTGTCCTAGATTACCAATCGATGATTTATATAATTATGAAAAACCGGTTCTTACGCCTGGTGAAGCTAAAATGATTATAAATAATAACTTCGAACGATACATTTTCCCATGGTGATTATAGTGAGAGTTCAAGGAGAGTTAACGTTACCTGGAGAAGAACTAGCGGTAATCGAAGAGTTCATGCCAGGTGATGGAACATATGAATTTAATGGAACCATAAGAGCTGCGGTAATAGGTAAGATATTCTATGATATGTTAAATAGAAAAAGTAATGTATTAGGGATAAAAAAGAATCTTTTCCAAAATCTGAAAAAAGCTAAATATGTTATAGGAATAGTGAATGTTACAAAAGAGGATGTTGCGCTTATCTCTGTGCTAGGAATAGAAGAAAAAAGTATACAGCCACCTATATCTGCTTATTTGCATATTTCACAAATCTCAAATAAAAAATTAAATAGTATAATTGATGCGATAAGAGTTGGGGATATAATTAAAGCTAAGCCTTTATCATATAGCTTTCCATTACCTCTGACAGTGAAATTAAAAGATCTGGGAGTAATATATGCTAAATGCTCTAGATGTGGTGCAGTATTATTTAAACAAGACGAAAACAATTTAAAATGTTACAGATGCGGAAATATTGAGCAAAGAAAAATAGGCTCTTACATGGTGAGGAGAAGTGGAAATCAAAATTATTAAAAATGAAAATAATTATTTGGAATTAGAATTAGAAGGGGAAGATCACACAATTGGCAATTTGATTTCTGGTACACTAAGGAAAATTAAGGGAGTAACTTTCGCGTCATATTATCAATCTCATCCGTTATTAGACAAAATTGTAATTAAAGTACTAACTGATGGGAGCATAACTCCTAAAGAAGCTTTACTAAAGGCAATAGAGATGATAAAGAGTATTTCTACAGAATATCTAAATGAAATCAAGGGATTAACTTATTGAAAGTAGAATCTAGAATAGCGATATTAACTAAAAGTAATTCCATATATGTTCTATGTGTATTTAGGGGAAATTTTTTAGAAAAAATATTCCTAGATTATAAAGAAGAAAATATAATTGCAAAAATACAATCATCAACAATAATTAATGAAATTAGATATTCTAATATAGGAATAGGCGAATATTACAATGAAAGAAAAATGGAAGAAATGTGTGAAATTATAGCCAATAAGGTATCGGAAAAGTTAAATAGTGATAAAGTTAATTTTTAACTCTGTACATGGGATGAACAATGAAGTTCTGCCCTAAATGTAACTCTCTCATGGTTCCTAGAAAGATCAATGGAAAGAACATATATAAATGTACAAAATGCGGCTATGAAGAAGAAACTGCACATTCAATAACAGTAACCACTAAAGTAAAACATTCCGTTAAAGAGAAAACCTTAGTTTTAGAACAAGAGGAAATGCCAACTGGCGCACAAAAAATAAAGGGAATACTATGTCCAGCATGTGGTAATGATGAAGCGTACTTTTGGATATTACAAACTAGAAGAGCTGATGAACCACCCACTAGATTTTATAAATGTACAAAATGCGGTAAGGTATGGAGAGAATACGAGTAAAAGAGATTAGAAAATCTTATTTTGTTTTAATCGTAGTTTAAGTTGGACCCGTAGCTCAGCCAGGACGGAGCGCCGGCCTTCTAGCGTAAAATCTGGAGGTAAGCCGGCGGTCCCGGGTTCAAATCCCGGCGGGTCCGCACAACCAATTTTAATTGCCTTTAAGATAAAAATTATTAATTTTTCCTACTTAATTTGAAAGTATCGTCATTAAGCTACAAATTCTGAATTAACTTTCTCTTATATAAAACATATTAGTCAGATCTGTGTAATACAGATCTGACTGGGGTGTATGCAATTTTAGGCGTAAAGCTCAATGCGTAGCTTGGCCTCCTCTAATTCGAACCAGAAGTTGGGCTTGAAGCCCAAATAAGGGTAAATTTGTAGGCCCCAGTTGCAGGAATAGATGTACCAAAAGATAAATTAGTAGTGTATTTTCAAGGCAAACTCTATGAGTTTCCTAATGATAGGCAAGGGTTTGAGAAGATAAGGCAGATCTTGCCAAAGGGTTGTAAGATAGGTATAGAAAGTACGGGAGTTTACCACATTAACTGGGTGAAGTATTTGTGTGGGGATTATGAAATAAGGGTTGTTAATCCGCTGATTCTTAAGAGGCTTAAGGATGTAAGGGGGGAAGAAGAGTGACAAGAATGATACTAAAAAACTATGCAGAAATAGTTGTAAGTATGGGTGATAAGTTGATAGTAAGTGAGACTAGGGAGTTGACAAGTCAATGGGAATTCGTGGTAAAGAATATTGTTAAGAATAGGTTGAGGAGGGATTTAATACTCTTGGGTTATAAGGATAGTTTATCTAAGAAAAATTTGGCTAAGGTGTTGAAGGAGGAAGACAATTTGATAATGGTTGAAGTTAGGTTTCTTTTAAATGAGTTAGAGAGGAGGAAGATTCCCCAAGGTAATCCACTTCATCTATCTTAACTTTTTCTCTAATTACAAAATTTTCTATATTATAGGTAATTATTCTTTGAAATTATTTTTGTAAAATGAATTTGAAGTCTACGGAGATTAGCAAACCATATTAAACTAAAGAGTTCTCATAGAAATTATAAATTATAAAATAGTTTTGTTTTGATTCCTATTGACTTACGTTATATTAAAAAATTTTCATGAGTATCGAGAGAAAAAAAAGCTGTTCAAAAGATTTATATTATGGGGGTGAAAACATTGGAAAGAGAAGTAAGTAAAGAATATGTTATAAAAAAGTTTGAGACCGAAATAGCAATGAAAAGAATAAAATATATGATGTACTATACAAAGAATCCACCTATATACTACATGGTTTCATGGTAGTGTTGTAATATACTCCAAGATAGTAAGGGTGAAATAGTTGATAAATCGTAAACCTTTTTTTATTGAATTAGAATTAACTTATAGATGTAGTCAGCAATGTTTTTATTGTCATAATCCGCCTAGAGATCTAAAATTTTATATAGATGATAAAGCTCCAAAACCTAGATCTGTAATAGAAATGAATGAGCTAAACTTAAGTGAGTGGATATCAGCAATTGATCAAATTAAAAGGTTAGATGAAAAATACGAGGGAATCATGGATGTTGTGGTAACTGGGGGAGAACCGTTGTTAAGAAGCGATTTAGAGGAAATCTTATCATATATTACAAGACAAAAATTAAGTCACATGTTATTAAGTAGCGGAGAACCTATTTCCGATGATAGAATTACAAAATTGTTAGAAAGTGGTCTAGAAAAGATTAGAATTAACCTTACTTCACATAAATACGTCTTTAATATGCAATCTCTAATAATGCATATCAAGAACGAAGTAGTTAAGAAGATTAATATTGCAAAGAAATTTAAAGATTTTGGAGTAAAAGAAGTTGGAGGAAATATAGTCTTAACTAGTTACTATTTAGACTTCCTAGAAGAAATTGTAGAACTTGCATATAAATCAAACTTAGATTGGATCGAAGTTAACAGTGTATATAAGGTAGGTCATGGTTATATAAACCAAAAGTTCATAGTACCAGATCCTAACGATGAAAGAACAATTCAAGAAAAATTAAAGAAACTCATAGAAATTTATGGAGAGAAGTTTATACAAAATTATGTGGATACTGACATTTTATATTCTAGGATACCAATCCCTACAAATTGGGGGGAAGTAGGTTTAGTTATAGTTCCGAACGGTGACATTTATCCTGGTTCCGAGGCGACATCTATTCCATTATCAAAGCTAGGTAATATAAAAAATGACTCATTAATCGAAATTTGGTTTAGCTATCCCTTGCTTAATAAAATAAGAAGTCTATCTTTCCTTGGGGAGCCTTGTAAGAGTTGTGAAGTTAAGAAACTTTGTAGAGGTGGTTTTAGGTTTAATGCATATATAACTAAGAATGACCTATTTGCTCCAGACCCTTCATGTCCAATAGTTAAAGACTATATTGGAAAAAGTTAAAGAAAGGGTCTATTAGTTATGAGTCTGAAGCAAACACTAAAAGAGATCTATTACATTGTAACAGATAAGATACTGTTCTATTTTTCATTATCTTTGGGAATTTCTACCTTTGCTTACTCGATGTTAGTGTACTATTTTCCTATAGTTATGACTAACCTTGATATTGGTACCTTTACGATTGGTGTAACTTACAGTATAATCAATTTTCTATACTTAGTTTTTAATATTCCATTAGGTACTATAGTTGATAAAATAGGTAGTAAGAATGCCCTCACTCTATCAGCACTAATGTCAATCCCTTTAATCCTCTTGATGGGGACGCTTAATCCCTTACTTTTCATAATTTCTCTAGTTGCTTTTGAATCTGTGGTAAGAATAGTTAATTCTTTAGGAGCACATAGGTTTATGCTAAACTATACGAATGCTGGGAAGGCTTTTGGAGTTTTCTCCCTCATAACCAGCATCTTAGCATCTATAGGAATTATGTTAGGGGGCTACTTACTACAGCACTCGATCTCTAGGCCTCTGTTCACAATAGTAGCAATACTATTCGGAGTCAGTAGCATTATAAGATTTCTTAAATTACCGAAAGATGAGAACAAGACTGAAATGAAAAGATCGCTGAAGTTAGGCTTTAAATATCTTAAAGAAGATAGAAAAATGCAAGTCTACATATTAATTTCAATGCTTTCTTCTGGTTTAAACCTAGAGACATACTACGTAATAATATATTTCGTAAAAGACTTACTAATACCCTTAACATTAGTAAGTATATTATATTCATCATATGCATTAGTGATGGCTTTCTTACCATTACTGTTCTCAGTTATTTTAAGCAAACGTAGCAATTTTAAGAACTTATCGATTTTAATCCTTTCTAACTCTGTCATATTTTTTCTAGTTCCACTCCTTACCAATATTTACATTTTCGCATTATTTTATGCTTGGACAGTCATTTCAGCTATGACGAACATAGTGGGCTATAATGTTGAACAGAGTATCACTAGGCGGGAAATTCGAGGAACTCAAGCGGCATTAATTAGTACTTTCGTGAATATATTTTTAATATTTTATAATGCAATCGTGGGATTTTTATTCCAAATAACACCGTTATACTCATTTTATTTCACCGGTTTCCTAGGAATATTAGCAGTATTTAGTATAATATTTGCGGAATTTACGAGTATTCTGAAATAATTTCTTTAAACTAAAACTAACTTTACTTAGATAAATTTCGTCTTATATTATCCTCGGACAATTTAGGTTCCCTTACGAATTCATTTTATTTCAGTAATGTGAGATTGCAATAATTGATTGCACATTCTGGTAGTATTAATTAGGAGATAAACAAGAGGTTATATTATAGACCAACTTAAATCCACTATCGTGACGAATAATTGTAAAGGATTTTCCTCCTTATATGATCCTACTCGATCTCCACCATACTTCCACAAAATGCATTATTAAATTGGTTAATGTGATCAAGAAACTAGCTTGTGTGTGCTAATAGAATAGGTCCAAAGCATGTTAGGGGTAAAAATTACTATCGTTTTCTTAAGGTTTTTCAATTATCGTTGAGGGAATGAGGATAATTTATAAGGTCTCTTGGATTAATGTTAAGTTACCTAATATTGTATTAAGAATAGCAAGAGAGCTAAGACTAATGGTGAAGAGGAGTTAAAGTTTGAGAGTAATGTAGTTCTCAAAGAGTTGTTAGTCTTTTATTCTGTGTTATGCGATAGGTTAAATGTTATATTGCCTTTGTCTAAGCTCGCGATTAGGAGTGATTTCAAGTACATTATCCTTAGATGGTAGGTACGTTAGACTTATCTATGGCGAGAGGGGTGTTTTGAGTATTACATTGATGTTACTTCTGAGGGCAAGATAATTATCCTAAGACTTATTAGAGAGAAGGATAAGAGGAGTTGGCGGGAGTTTCTTGTTCGTTTGTGAAAGAGGTATAACTTTATCCTTATTCTTGCTGATGGTGTTAAGACATTGGATTAGTGCTATTTCCTCATTCACGTATTAAGATTAGAAGCGCAGCTTTGTGTCATTTAGGTGAAGCGTTGTATGAGTAAGAACGACAAGAAGGTGTTAAACGAGATTCTCTCCTACGGGCGTTCAGTAATAAATCTTTCGCTCAA